>Ga0123354_10008820_pt1 | contig 15373 bp, 9 predicted proteins | sample TergutLab28metaG_2_FD_97872 | JGI IMG/M metagenome (GOLD analysis project Ga0123354, IMG submission 97872) | Labiotermes labralis P4 segment gut microbial communities from Petit-Saut dam, French Guiana - Lab288 P4 | ecosystem: Host-associated > Arthropoda: Insects > Digestive system > Gut ...
GAGTCCTTCCACTGATTCAGGAGAAAAACCGGTGGCTTGTTTGTCATCTCCGGCCTCCTCCTCAATGATTTTACGGGCATTCGGCAGGATGCGTGCAAGCATTTGTTCCAACGTTTGCACGGCGCAGATAAATTTTACGGTCAACTTTTTTTGCAGGCGATCAACGATCCGGGTCTGCTCCTCTTGCGGCAGGTGCGGGCACATCTGCCCGACAAAACTTCCCACTGTATGAAGCATTTCCCAGTCCAGGCTCTCATCGATGGCATAAGCGGCCGGATGTTCAGCGGTATTGGACGGCATTACCAAGAATTTGTATTTTTTTTCGGGGTCTGGATCGTATTTTTCCTCGATGACACGCAGAAGGCCGTCTTTGTCTGGCGTGTCTTGTGCGAGAGTTTTGAGGTCTTGTTTGTGTATGACGACGAAGTCGCTCATAATATTATTCTTTCTTGTTGTTGTGTTGTTAGTTTTGTTGGTATGCTCGGCGCACGGATGTGCGCAAGAAATCGGCGAAAAAATCACCAACCAGAAAACGCCCCCCTTTTAGCAGCGGGACTAGGGCACAACGTGCCCGGAGGCCTGACCTGAGAAAACCCACGCCGGAACTAAACTTATCCGTTGAACCCACGCGATGGAGCGATACAGTGAGTGCTCATGCGCATCCTGCATGTAGCAGATATTCATTATCGTTTGGATTGGTTTGACTGGATCGGCCAGCAAACGGGCAATTATGACGTGTTGGTGGTGGCGGGTGATTTGCTCAACATGTTCCCACACGAATCCACGCCGTTGCACAAGCAGGCGCGGGTTGTGGTCGACTGGCTGAGGGCGTTGGACAAACCTGCGGTTGTCTGCACTGGGAATCATGACATCTGGCTAACAGAACCGCGAATATCGCCGGATGTATTCGCCGAGGGAGGCTGGCTGCGGTTGTGCAAGCGGGCGGGGCTTGTTGTTGACGGACAGGATGCGAATTTTTACGGAGAGCGATTTGCCGCCGTGAAATGGGGAGAGGCGGACTGGCCGGATGGCGCGAGCATCGTCGTCTGCCACGCGCCGCCCTCGGAGACTCGCGTGAGCATCAATGCCGAAGGCGTAGGCTGGGGCGATTTTGAGATCGCGATGCGCATCCATGAGAAATGTCCCAAATATGTCCTGTCGGGCCATGTGCATGACCCGATGGAGTGGGTGACGCTGGAAGGCGCGAGCTACTGTTTCAATCCGGGGTGCGATTGCGCGGCGCGGGAGCCAAACCATATCATCATCGACACCACGAAGAAAATCGCGTGCTGTCATTCGATGAGGCAGGGAGTTGTCAGCAGGCGGCTGGATTAGGCGTGGCAATGCCCGGGCAGAAATGCCTGCGGAAGAAGTGCTCGCATTGCCTCTTTAAGCCCAAACTCACGCACAGCGTGCGCCGGATGATGGCAGCGACTTCGTCGATGATGTTGGTTTCACCGCGAACTCCTGTGCTTGGGTAAACTCGACTTCAGTCAACTTTACTTGCGACAATGCGTCATCGAAGTCTTCCATGATGACAGCTCGCGTCGCTCACGTCTGCTTTTCACCTATGGGGTGCGCACGATCAGTCAGCCTCGCCGCACCAGATGAATTTATCGGAGTCAAACCCTCCGGCCTTGCACGACGCCACGAGAGCATGTGGCGCACTTCGCATCTTGCGCCATGCGAGAATCGGATTTCCCGCGCGCCCCCAAGCTCCCGCAGACGGGAAAAATGCGATAGAGCTATCGTCGTTTCACTGAAGTGCGATTACATGACTGGAAACAGGTTTTAGAGCCTCCCTTAAGTGTTTAAGGATCAGATCATACATGTCATCCAGGTTTCCGAAGACAGGAAAAAAATACGATGACGTTATCGCCGTTTTCCTGAGAGTTGATTCCATGGCCGAAAACAGGTTTTTTAGCCCCTCTTAAATGTTTAAGGGCATCGTGGCTGGGGTGTGGGGCGGGGAACGCCTTGCCAAGACGATTGTCTTGTTTTTTGAAAAGAGGGAAGGTGGGGGCTGTCACGGTAAAGAAGGTGTCCAGTCGGATTGTTCGCGCTGCTGATTGTCTCGTTCCTCAAGATGTCGCTTTTCGATATGGACGCGAATCTTCTCATCCATCAGTTTTTTATGTCGTTCTGTTTCTTTGACAAAAAGTCGGCTAAGTGCCGCAACGGCTCTATTTCCGAGCGCAAGAGAAGGTATTGGGCTATTATCGTTTCGTTTGAAGTCTGGTCGCGCTCGCAGGCGGATTGCAAATTCCTCAATAGTTTTTCCAACTTGTCGAACCGCGAGACTAGCTGCTTCAAAAAATCCAAAATCCACGTTTCCATGGGCGACAGTAGCGCAGGAAACGGATTCAGGCTTGGTGTGCTGGGTGGTGGTGTGGTGGTGGTCGTGCTCATAATTTAGTGGTTTTGTTGAAAAGGTGGAATTTGCCGGGGTGGTGGCTGGCCGGGGCGAGGCGCGGTGTGCAGCATCAAAAACAACATCGTGGCCGTGAACAGCATCATTAGCATGCAAACTATGAAGGTGATGAGAAGGCTCGCCTGCTCCCACCTCCATTGGTTTGCCGCCCGCTCTTGATGCCACTGCGTCAAGCGGTGAAGCTCGTCCTCGACTGCGGCGTTCATACTTCTCGAAAAGTTCGCGGCGCTTTCGCTCAACACTTGCCGCGAAAATTCGGTGGTATCTTTCGAGTTCTTCGTTGCGTCGGCTACGGCTTGCGCCGCTACGGTCATCGCCTCCGTATAGCTCTGGCGTTTTTGTTCCAACTGCTTTTGCAATCCCATCATGCTCATAAGTTTGTCCTTCTAGTCGTAAATTCTTTTTAAGGTCGTGGCGCGAAATCGAGATAGATTTTTTTGTGACACGGGCGATCTCGAAGCCTAGATTTTCCAGCCAAGAACAAAGCTCTTCGCGGCTGGTGATTTCGCCGTGGGTGATGGCTTCGTTGATGGTGGCGTTAAGTGTTTTTTTCAGTGCCCCGATGTTTTGGGGAAGGCGCGAGGAAATGAAAATGTCGCGGCGGCGGGAGGGGTCTTTGGGTGAGGTGTAACCGCGCTCGGCGTTGGTGATTTCCTGCCACGCTTCGATCCTTTTGAAGTCTGCGCCCTTCCAAAAGGGCTGAAGGTGTTTGCCGGTGGGAAGATGAACATTTGGGATGATGAGGTGCAGAGCCGTGCGGACACGTCCGCCGGGCAAAATTTGTTTTGTGACGGGGTCTTTTGCTAGTTCGGCATGGCGCACCCAGAGACGCGCCCAAGATGTAGGGTCGAGGCCGGGGAAGAGGGCGACTTCGAAGCTGCGGATATCGCGGGCAGCTTCCGCCGGGGTAATCTCGCGCTCATAGGTGAGGGCGCAGGATGTGAAAGGATTTTTGGAATCCATTCCTGCGATAAGGCCACGAACTTGGGCGGGGTCGCCGGCGATGACGGTAGGCTGGCGGGTATCGTTTTTGCGATTTGTGCCGAGAACGTAGTCGAGGCCGCATCTTCCCTTTGGGAAAAATTTAACTATCATTTTGCAACCTCCTGTTCAGAATCTTTTTTCTGCTCGCCGGTATTCAAAAAGGCCGAGAAAGCCCTCTCCAGAGAAAGCAAAGAAAACAAAATTTCGGCAAGGGTGGCTGCGCCGCCGTTGGGAGAGGTGCGCAAGGCGCGATTGGCAGCGCGTGCGATTTGGTTAAGATTATTTCCGTGGTAGGCGGCGTGGCGAATTTTGGCGGCCTCGAACGCGGACATGAGACGGCGCCGCGGGATTTTCGGCAAGGTTGCGCCAAGGACAGCGGCGCGGATGTAGGCGGAGAGTCCGAAGCTGCCGCGACGTTTGTTTAACTGGGCCAACTCCTCTGCGGTGAGGCGAAAAGTGATGCGGTAGGGAAGTTGTAGTAGGCGTGACATCTCAGGAGGCTCCGGCGGCAATGGTTTCCGCAACATTGACCGTGTCAGTTACAGCGCCGGCGGTTTCGACGCTCACGGTTTTGTCGTTTGATGAGGTGTTTTTGGGGACGATGTGGTCGTTGGCCTGCGCACGGGCAAGTTTGGCGAGGTAGTTTCGGACACTCTGACAATTAACCAAGGTGCGGCCTTGCTGGTTGCCCGGTTTCCGAACTCGGACGAGTTGGATAAAGCCGAATTTTTCGAGGGCGTAGTAGCCCCCGCGAGACAGCCCAAATACGGGGTCGAGACCTTTGGGAGGCAAAGGCAAAAACTCCGGGACAGTGTTGTTTGATGTTGTAATTGTTGATGTCATCGTAGGTGGGCGCGTCCCGAAATGCTCCAAGTCGCGCCATACCTACATATGGGACAAAAAAACCCTTATCCCTTGGATTTTTTTTAATTTATTTTCGTGACCAACCTTGCAAAGTCTCCGCTTTTCAACAGTCGCTTTGGAAATCAACGAGTTATAATTTTAAAAATCCCGGCTTTTTGGTTTTGGGGTTGCCGTTTTTGGCTTTGGGGGAGGCCGTTTTTGGCTTTTTGGGGGACCGTTGAGGTTAAGCTCGGGAAGCGTTGCGATGGCTTTCCGTTTGGCGTCCTCGTCGACGTGACTGTAGCTGCGGCTCACTGCTTCCGACTCGTGGCCGATGATGTCGCGCGCGACTATCTCGGAAACCCCGGCATTTTTTAACAGGCTGGTAGCCGTGTGACGCAGGCAATGGAAGGTGAGGGGGTGGACAGCTCGTTTGCCGCCCTTGCCAGCGGCGGCATCCTCCCACGGTTTGGCGAGTCCAGCAGAAACTAAAATGGAGTGAAATTGTTTGGACAGGGGGGCGACACTTTTAGCCTTGGAGACATCGGCGAAAGCCTTTGGAAATAACGGGGCGGCGGGGTCATCTCCAGCGTCCATGTTCTCGATGTGCTCGACCAGCGGCTTGGCAAGGGGGATGTGCATTTGCCGCCCCGTCTTGGAAGTCGTGAAGCGCAACTCGTTTTTCGAGGTATCGACATTTTGCCAGTTGAGGCGAGCGAGGTCGCCAAGGCGCTGCCCGGTATACGCGCCGAAGAGGATGAGGCCGCGCCAGTCATCGGTTGCTGAATTCAAAATTAGTTTTAGTTCTGGCAGTGTAAATACGCGCCGTTGTTGACGGTCGGCAACGGGGCGTTTCAAGGTTTCGAGTTTGGCTGCGGGATTTTCCTGGGTATATCCGTCGCGGTAAGCCGCACCCAGCGCGATACGAACATACTTCAAGGCTTTGTTTGCGCTGGCGACAGAGGTGCGGGCGAGGACGGCGTTGCGGTATTTGGCGATGTCCGCCTTTGAAAGCAGGCCGATGTCGAGGTCGGCGCGACTTCCAAGGGATATGAGGAAGTCTCGAACAATCTGGGCGTAGGCGGTGCTTGTGGAGTGCGCGGTGTCGACTTTGCGGGTTTCAGCCCAGCGCGTTAGGAAGTCGCGAGCGGTTGCCGATAGCAGGCGTTCTCCTGACGTGGCTTCGTAGATGTCGGCAATGACGCGGCGTGCCTGTGCCTCGCCAAGGCGTTTTTGCGAGGCGAGCTTTGCGGCCTTCTCGTATTGTTCCGCCAGTGTCTGTGCTTTGCGACGGTCAGTGTGCTTGGTGGAGCGTTTGGTGCGCCGTCCGTCCGCCAACGTGTAACATGCGAACCAATACGGCGAAGTCTTTTTCTTGGTGAGCGAGGCCATTTGTGAGATAGTGAAATTGTAGTGGAAAACAGTGGGAACAATTTTGGGAACATGCAAGGCTATTTTAGGGTGTTTTATTTTGATCATTTACCTATGAAAACTTTATTCGCCAGAGGTCTGGAATCGTATCGGGGGTTCGAATCCCCCCCTCTCCGCCAGTTTAAACGCTGGCTGTCATGTGGTTAAGCTGAAGAGCAGCAACAGTTGCCAGTTGTCGTGGCAACTACTACGTGAAAACAACAAAACTCGCTCTACAGCCTTACAAAAACATCAGCGGCACGACATCGTGGCGCATCACTGGGTGGTTCCTTGGGGACCGCGTTCGCAAAAACTTCAAAGACAAACAGGAGGCCTTGGCGGAAAAAAGCGCCTTGGAAATCCACACCGCACAAGCCGATTCAGGAATGCGCTCGACGGGCACGTTTCTTACCGACGAGCAACTGCGCGAGGCCGAGGCGCTTTTCCTGCGCACCAAGGATAAGCCTCGCACGCTGACGTTCTACGTCGATTACGCCTTTGAAAACTATCAGGAGCCGACCAGCACCAAGCCGCTTGCCAACGCACTTACAGAATACCTCGCCCACCGCACTGCCGAGCATGGGCGTGGACTCATTTCCGATGCGCAACTCTCAACAATCCGCAAACACACGGAACGCTTGAAAAAGTTTTTTCCGAGGGTGCTCGTGTCCGATCTTACCGCCGAGCGCGTCACGGCCTATTGCGCGCGAGGCAATGCGATGCTCAAAACTCACAACAACCGCCGTGGCATCCTCTCGACGTTTCTGAAATTCTCGCACGCCAAGGGCTGGATTGCCGCCAATCCCATCGACAAAGTCCCGCATTATCGCATCGCCCACAAACGCGGCACCGCGCCCACGCTCAACGCCGTGCAATCCGCCGCGCTCATGGATTACGTGGAAAACTACCACGGCGGCATCCTCGTCCCTTTCTTCGCACTGGCGCTGTTCGCGGGCGTGCGACCCGATTATCGAAACGGCGAATTGGCCAAATTGCGCGCCGACGCGGTGAATCTCGAAACCGGTGTCATCCACATCGAGCCGGACGTTTCCAAAGTGGATATGAAGCGCAATATCACTATCCAGCCGAATCTCGACGCATGGCTCCGTGCCTACCCGCTCGAAAAATATCCGCCCATCGTCAAAAACATTTGCCGCCTGCGCACTCGCATCGGCAAACAGTTTGGCCTTTCACATGACGTGCTCCGCCACACATTCATCTCAATGCACGTTGCAAAGTTCCGCTCGATGGGTGACACGGCACTGCAAGCCGGCAACTCCGAGGAAATCATCCGCAAGCATTACCTTGATGTGAAAAGCCGGAGTGAGGCTGAAGCGTTCTTTTCTATCATGCCGAAAAAGGCGCCAGCGCTGGATGCCGTCGTGATTGCGACTGCCGAATCTATCGAATCGCACCAACTTGCCGCATGACGAGGCCGACAAAGTGATCGCACGATTGAAAAATCAAACGTCCCACATGTGGGACGTTTCTCACGCCCCCTCCAAATTTCCCATATGTGGAAAATTTCTCCAAAAATACAAAAACGAAGATAGTTGATTTGCTCCTTGCGCCTCAAGTCACTTGCCAACCGGCGGCGCCGCCGACTCTGTTTTCAGCTCGACGAGCAGTTGCTCGATAAACGGCTCCGTTGGCGGAATCGTCGCCCGATACGACGCAGGAAAACTTCGCACGCAACTCAGTTGGAATGTCTGAATGTCCTCCAGCATCCCGTGCAGGCAGGAACCAATCACTGCCACGCGATGGTGCGCGAAGTGCAATTCAAGCCGTTCCTTGCCTTCCTCGTAAGTGAAACTCAGCGAGTCCAAAGCGCTCCATCGCAGCATCCATTCCGGTTTTTGCCACGGGCAAAATTTTACCATGGCAAGCGATGCCTGCCCGTAGTGCCTTTCCGTGCAATAAATATCCGACCCTCTCTTTGCCAATAATGAATCCCTCAAGCTCATGCGCGTATTCCTCTTTGTTGAATGTTGTTTCCCGAATGCGCAGTTTCCCCGTGCGAGTAATCCCGCCTGGCGAAATTCTGCTTCGACACCCTATGTCCCGCGTCAACCGGCTGCGTGTTCCCCAGCTTCAAGTCCAAGGCAAGTTCGCGCTCCCCTGCCTGCCGGACGTGCTCGCGCAACGCCGCCTTGTCCTGCGTGAAAACAACCACCCGCTGCCGCCCCCGTGAAACGGACACATACCATTGCCGCGCATTGGTCGCGGCTCGATTGCCGGCATCCGCCATCAACACCGTGTCAACCGTTTTACCCTGCGAGCCATACGAAGTCACCGCGAATCCGCGCACGAAAAGCCGCTGCGTCGCATCCAGCGTTTTGTCGAGTCCTCTGGCATCCCTTACGGCAACGCAACCATTCTCAAAAATCTCCCGCACCGTGACCAATTCGCCGTTGTTGATGCGATGCCCCTCCAGCGATTTGCCGTTGAACTTGATTTGCAAGCAATCCCCCGACGCGACCTCCAACGCCACCGGTGCGACAACCGCCAGACGCTCCGCGTAACGAAAACTCATCCGGCTGCGCACGCCGTCCTTTTCCAGAAGCACACCGCGCTCGTCCATCCCGACAACAGGGCAAATGTCGCCTCTGGCAAACCGCCCGTAACCGCGCACAAAACACGCATGATAATCCGCCTGATAAAACCGCGCATCCACTTTCTGCGCCGCATCCAAATCAACAGGCTGGTAGGTGTTCAAGCGCACGCCGCGCCCTATAATCCCCGCCTCGCGCAATTTCGCCCGAATCGCCTCGTTGGTTTGCCGCACCTCCTCGCGCGTCTGCGCGACAACCAGCACGCGCTCGCTGCGCCCAACTGCGGCCACATATTCCGCCGCAAGCGCATCCCGCCAATCCCCGCTCTCGCCCGCCACCTCGCGCACGCACCCCAAACGCTCCAGCGCGTCAAATGACTCCGCCGCTTTTCCATCCGCCGCCAGCTTCACCGCTGTTCTGTAATGGCGAATGAACGCACGCCCCTCCTCGGTTTTCGCCCGCGTCGGATCCTGCCTCCGTATCTCCCGCAGCACTGCCGGTTTTAGTCCGGCGTGTTTTTCAATCGCCCGCAACGCATCGGAAGCCTCCACCGCTCCATGCTGCCGCGTGTCCCCCGACAAAATCAGCCGCCCGCTCTTCGCCTGAACCACGCGAACCAACTCCGCCAACTGCCGCGCCCCGACCTGCCCTGCCTCATCAATAATCACGACTGCCCCTTGCGGCATTTGCTTTCGCGCCAAAAACGCCGCAATCGTTTCCGCGTTCAACCCGTCCGCCTGCAAATCCTGCGCCTGCTGGCGTTGCGGTGCCAGAACAACGACCGCCCTTTGCGCCGCCGCCAGCCCGCGCTCCACTTCCTTCAACGCAAAACTTTTCCCCGTCCCCGCGCCCCCGCGAAACAACGTGATAAAATCACTACTGCCGAGGATTCGATGAACCGCCGCCACCTGCTCCCGCGAAAGCGTCGCCATCGTTTTGTAGCTTGGATTCAACGCAGGAAACCGCCCGCGCCCTTCGGAAGCGGCCATCACCACTTCGAGTTCGCTGCCCAAAACCTCGCGCACGGTGAGCTTGTCCGTCCTCGCTTCCTTCAGATAGCCGCGCTCCGCCACCACTTGCCGCAACGCATCCAAATCAAAATCCATCCCGCGCCCGCGCTCCAAGGCCGCCGCCAGCAACTCATGTTCGTGAATGACAGAACGACGCTCGAAAAGATGTTGCTCCGCCCACTTCAAAACCTCGCCCATGTCCGGTTTTATCGCAGGCAGCGGCATCACCTCGGCCAGCGTCCTCAACACGGCAATCTCCCCGCTCTCCATTTCCTCACCCCAACGCGCGCGCAACCGCTCCGCCGTCGAGTTCTTCAACTTCCTCCTCCGATTCCCATGCGCAATCTGCTCGCGCAGCTCCTTGACGTTTTCAGGAGCCTCGCCGCTCTCCAACCGCCTCCGCGCCTCCTCGTCAATTTGCTGATGCCTCTTTGAGAATCGCTCAATGACACCGGCGGGCACGCCTTTGATTTCAAATCCCACCGGACTGTTCACGATTTCGTAGCCAAGCGAACGCAGCCCCTTCGCCAACTCGTGACGATACAAGTTGGAGGCGAATCGATGCGCCCGATACATGCCCGAAGGCTCCAACGCCTTCCATCTGTTTTCCACCGAATCGAAAGTAGCGTTCATCACCACGCAGTGGGTGTGCAAATGCGGATCGAGTTCACGGCTGGTCTCATGGCGGAAACACGCGCTCACGATATTTCCGGTGACGCGCTCGCCTCTCTCCCCCGCCTTGCGCACCCGTGCCTCCGCAAACTTTTCGAGTTCCAGCAAAGCCGTCCGAACCGCCCTCTCGTGCAGCCCGACAATCCGCTCATCCTGAAAAAGCGCGACAACGGAAACGCTTTTTGACGGCGCAATCGTGAAGTCAAAAAACACACGCCTGTTTGCTTTCTCACGCCCGCCCTCGCACCTGACAGAGTTCATTCGCTGCCCCAACCTTAACCCCGCCTGTGGGTGCAATCCTTCGCACAAAGCAATAAAGGATTCCTCTGTCACGGCTCCATTCAAGCCGAGCAATCCAGCACCCTTGCCCAGCCATTCACCGGAGGCATTTTGCCCCTCCGAATAATAGTCGCCCACCCTCAAGTGTTCGCGGAAATACTGCTTTGCCGTTTTCAGGTTATATTGGATTTTTGTCTGTATCATGGTCACGTTTGCCGACGCAGCGGCCATGCACTTATGAAACGAAGTCTCGTTTCTTTTTGTTGAGACACCCTACTCCTTGCGTGTTTTCGCAACGGTAAGGCCTTCACAAGTGATTTCGCACATCGGCACCCATGCGGGCCGAGTCTACCGGAACACTTTTCCATAATGCGTGAAAACGGACACGCTGTGTCCGCTACCAGCGCGCCACCGGACACGGACAAATGCGGGCCGTGCGATGCTGTTTCGGCCCGCCATTGTCTGGCCGGTAATAATTACGGCACGGACATGGGAACGCGGTGTTTGCTCCAGCTCTTGGGGGCTTCCGCAAACACCGCGACCCCATGTTGGCCGAGTGTAAAAATCACGGCTCAGATGTAATGCTTGAACAGCAAATGATCACGTCGAATGGAGTGCCTGATACCAGTAATAATAAGCCTCGGCGTTGGTGGGCTTAATGCGGTCGAGCCATTCATGGGCATGTCCGCGCAGGCTGGCGCCGCGCAACGCCGCCAGTTGCGCTGCATTCCCGGAGTAACGAGCGGCGGCAAAATCGAATTGGCGATTAGCACGTAGATGCGCGGCCAACATTCCCGCCCGCGCCGCGAGGACGCGGCGGACGTTATCGTCGAGATGGCCTTGCGTCAAATGACCTTCGAGACGACCAAACCCATCCAAAAGCAATGACGTGTCGGGGAAGATGGTTGCAGGGGCATGACGCACCCTTGCGCCAGTGACGCCGAGGCAGGCGTTCAATGTATCCGTCAATGTGGCATCGCGGCTGTAAAGATTCTCCCGATAACTGGATTCTTGCGCCTGCACGCCATCGTAAGTGCGAGCCACCGCCGCGAAGTCGCTGGCGTGTTCAAAAAGGGTGCCGACATCGAAGAGTTGCTTCGCCACCTGCATAATTTCACCGGGTTCGTTGCTTGGCGATCGGCGGAGCCGGACGCCGGTCGTGGTCGGGGCGAAGGCGGTGAGCTTGTCGCCGAGCAGGCTTTCGATGGTGGGGAGCGTCACCATGATTTCGCGGTCGGGGACGAGGAAAGAGGTGCGGATGGGGCGTTTGAGCGTGGCGTGCGGCCAGTGCGCTTCTTGCACCACATCAAGCAGGATACTGCCTTCCCCTGACTTGGCACGTTCACTGCGAAACCAAAACTTGAAGTGCCGGCGGTGCGGCAGAATGCTTCGCCCCGCAGCCGTGCCACGAGTATTTTCCTCGCTGCGGATGAAGGGGGCGGTTGAGCCGATGCGGGCGACGATGCGGTTCAGTTCCTCGTCAGCCACAGGAGAGACAATGTCGATGTCGATGGAGAGACGGCGGATTTTCGGTAGATGCAGCAGGATGCTCGTGCCTCCCTTGAACAAGAACGGAAATCCGCTTTCAGCCAGATACCCCAGAAGAGTCAACGCATACGCGCATTTTTCGAGTAACCCGGGGTCGCAATTTCCCAGTTCTCTGCGCTCCTTATCGGCCCAAGCCGGGGTGTAAATGTGATCGGGAAACATGGTTTTTGATGTAGTTAATCAATGCCAAATTTTCTGAAAATTTGGCGTTAGTTAATTGGTCAAACATGGAATTTCGAGTAGTTAATCAATGGCTTTTTTTTTTAAAAAATGATTTTAGTTAATTGGCCATATATCGCTCCAGTGGATATATTTTTTTTCTGCAAAGTGTTTCATATCAGCCATTTTTACACATCCACTATCGGTGGCTGCGATCAGAACAGCACGCGCTTCAGCATCATCCATGAGTCCCAAATTTTCGGTTTCGACCTGTAAATCCACCAGAACTTGTTCGGAAGAGGCGAGGTGGTTTTGGGCGGGCGGCTGCTTGGAATGGGTGGGGCGGAGGACGACCATTTTTTCGCCGGGATGAACGTCGCGGGCGACATCGTTTTTACCGGGGTTGACCGCCACTTCCCAGCCCTGCGCACGCAAGGTGTCACCAACGGATTCGAGTGTTTCGCGAGGCACGTAGAGGAACGCGACGGGTTGCGCCAGCAAGTGCTGCATCCACGGATTGAGTTGGGTGGTGCTCCATGCGCAAAAGTCGAGCAAGGGCAGTGCTTTTTTCGTAGCGCGGACGAGCTTTTGGACAGGCTGGGGATCAAGTTTGAGCGGCTCGGATAAACGGGAATACCAGCCGCGTCCGGCGTCGTGGATGAGGCCCCGCTTGGTGGCTTCGCTCAAATAAACCTTGAGCGTGTCGTCGGCGAGGGACAGCTCGGCGTCGTTGACGGCGGCTTGCACTTCGGTGAGCGAGAAGTGGGCGCGGCGGGATTTCAGGCGGCCAAGCAGGTCGAAAAACACAGTCTGCTTGGCGTCGGTCGGAGCGGATTGGGCGGCCCAGCGCTGATCCTCGGCGTCAAGGCCGTAAAGCGCGGCAACGCGAGCGTCGATCTCGGCTTCGACCTTGGCAATCTGTTCAGTGAGGGCGGCGGTCTCGTCGCGCGCGGCCTCGTAGAGCTTCATATCCGGTGAGCGTCCTTGAAGTTGCTTGCGGGCACGTTTGGCGTAGTCGTCGGCTGTGAGCGTCCACGGTTGCTCCAACGGATTGCGGGAAGTGCTGTTGGCTGGGTCGAGGCCGAGGGCGCGGATGAATTGTTCGCTGCGGGCGCGACGCTGGCCGTGCAGGGATTGGGATTGTTGGGCGAGTTCGCCGACGAGTTTGCGATCAGCGGTGGAGGCGTTGGGGATGGGAAGGGTTTCGATATACTGGCGAAGAAACCGAAGCCGCCCACCTTCATCTTTGTCACCCAATGCAGCGCATGCTTCTTTCAAAAACTCCCAGACAACATGCGCATTAAGGACACCAAGAAGATAATAATCCTCAGATGCTATCGCGAAAGCGGTATTCTCTGGAAAACGACCCTCGCTATCCATGCAGAAGCGAAGCTCTTTGCCGATGTCGGGAAGGACTATTTTTGGCTTCCTATACATGTGTTCGCAAGACCTCTGCGGTTGCTGTAATTCATACCATTCTTGCTGCGTGGCACGATGATCTAGTCCAACAGTTTCACCTTTGCGGTCTTTGAAGCTACGGTAAGGCTTAAGATGTTTTAAAAGTGCATCATAGGGACGCATGTCTATTCCATGATGCGTGTATATTAGGTAGCGACTCCGGTAATGAAGTTCGTATCTCCGGATGTCGTCACCCGCTAAACAAGGAACTAAGAGTTCTGCTGCTGCTGGGTTGGCTGTAACAATGTCATCACGTTGTTTCTTTGAAACAAGGAATGCCGAATTGAGTCCCGTTTTAATTCCATAACAGAACAGTCCGGAATAGGCTTCTGCAAATCTTGGACCGCTTTTCTCCATTCTCTTCCGCAAGTCGGCGGCAGCGCTGGTGGAGAGGCGGGGTTTCCCTTCGCCAAACTGATCGGCAGGCACTTCAACTCGGATTTTTTGGAAATGAGAACGAACACCTTCGCGGTAACAAAGCGCCAAGTCTTTGACCATCGCCCACGCGGTTGGCCTCGCGGCACGCGGTTGTTTTTGCCAAAGGAAAATTGCCGCGTCGATTGCAGCCGTGTCGAACACGCCGAGTTCGCCGAAATCCATCACCAGCCGGAAAGCCTGCGCATCCAACAGATGCTTGCGGAGCGATTCGCCGTAGCCAGCGCGGAGCGATTTGTTGGACGAGATGAAAGCGGCGACGCCACCCGACCGGAGCAACTCGTGAGCGCGGGCGTAGAAATAAACGTAGAGATCGGCGCGCTCGGCGTGGACTTGGGGAAAGCGTTTCCGGAGAATCGGCTTTTGCGGCTTAATCAACTCCATGCGCACGTAAGGCGGATTGGCGACGATGATGTCGAAGCCTCCCGGTTCGGGCGCAGAGGCCAGCTCGATGCCGAGATTGAACTCACCCGACAGCGAGGCGGTGGCGGGCGTGGGCATGAAAACCTCGGCAAATTCGATGGCCCAGTGAAAGGCGTCATCGGGGCTTTGGCCGAGACGCGAGTTTTCCGTGGCGAGCCAGCCTTTGATGTTGGTTTTCAGGCTTTCGATTTCCTGACGCAACGCGATTTTCTCGGGGCCGTGCGCGCGGAGATGCTGGTCTTTTTTCAGGCGAAATTCCTGCACCGTGGGATTGATGAGCGCGGTGTTTTCGCTGTTCAGGACATCCTTGGGCGCGGGGGCGGCAAGGGCATCGCCGACTTCAATCTTAAAATCAAGATTGGGCAGCGGCGGCGGAACCGCGCCCTCAAACTCGACCACCAGCGCGAGCCAGAGCCGGAGGCGGGCGATGTTGACGGCAAAGGCGTCCTTATCGACGCCGTAGAGATTGCGTTCGATAATCTGGAGCCGGCGTTGGTAGGCGGTATCGGGGTCGGCTTTCTGGCGGGAAGCAAAGATTCGCGCGCGCAAATCAAGCAACTCGTGGAGCATACCAAGAAGGTAGGCACCGGAGCCGCACGCCGGATCGCAAATCGTTACCTCCAGAAGCGCGTGGTGGATGGCTTCGGAGTCGCGCAGCTCGCCCGCGTTTTCCTCGTGGACGAATTTTTCCAGCGCGGCGCGTGTTTCGTTCGGGCAACGGTCGGCGAGGTATTCGACAAGGGCGGCGCGGCCCATGAAGGCAACGATTGGCTTGGGCGTGTAGTAGCTGCCTTGCTCGTGGCGTCCGGTGACGAGTTCCTCAAACACTTTTCCCAGCATCTCGGGGTCAACAGCAACTTGGATTTCGCGCGGCGTGCTTTCGTCAACGGTGAAGTTGTAGCGCGAGAAAAGGCCGGTCTCTGAATCGAGAATGAGGGCGATGGCTTCGTCGGGCACCCGGATTTTGGACGAGTCATCATCGGTCTTATCCTCGGCACGCTCGAAGAGGCCGCCATTCAGGTAGGGCACGGAACCGAAGCGTGGATCAACGGATTCGGGCGGACGGTCGGGCTGATTCAGTCCCTCGAAGAAAAGCGGGGCGAGGCGGTCAGCGTAGAAGTTATCCGAAGCGGACGCCATGCGACGCTTAGCGATATGGTCGTTCCAGA
>Ga0123354_10008822_pt1 | contig 15372 bp, 13 predicted proteins | sample TergutLab28metaG_2_FD_97872 | JGI IMG/M metagenome (GOLD analysis project Ga0123354, IMG submission 97872) | Labiotermes labralis P4 segment gut microbial communities from Petit-Saut dam, French Guiana - Lab288 P4 | ecosystem: Host-associated > Arthropoda: Insects > Digestive system > Gut ...
CGACCACTCACCCCCTTCTAGTGCCGCAGTCATGGAAGAGTAGAGCTATACCTCTACCCACCCTCTGGGCCACACCGGGCCTGTAACGGGATCACTTTACCTCTATATATATATATATATTACCACATTCATTTCCAATAAGGACCTATGGAAAGTAACGGGACAAGGAGATATAAATTTAGAAATAAGAAAAAGAAAATTTCGATGGAATGGTCACATACTAAGAAAAGAGGATGGAGAGATACCAAAGGCGGCCCTACTTTGGAACCCCCAAGGAAATAGGAAGAGAGGAAGACCGAAAAACAGCTGGAGAAGATCGACAATTAAGGAAGTGGGTAGAAGCTGGAATGAACTAAGGTTCTTAGAAGCCGATAGAAGTGGAAAGGACTCACAGACAAACCTATGTTCCTAGAAGGAATGATGGACTTAATTATTATTATTATTATAATATCACCACATGACTTGTCTGTCTCACCAGTGGTAATAATGTACACAGGATTTATAATTCCATCAATAGAGGCCATCTGTCGAAACATAAGAGTTACGTACCGTATGTGAGTGTTATGGTAAGTTTTCCATTCGGATCCAGAACAGTTGCAACAGGTGCTTTGTACGTAGCTGAGCCATACCGCTGCACAGCAGCCTCCAGATTTCTGGGTAGACCAGATGGCACCTAAGGCAAAACTAATTATCAAAATGCTGATACATTCCAACGTGATGTAAATATTCCTCTTGTTTCTACGTTGTGCTGTCCATTTACTGCTGTCTATATTAATAAATGTCCAACAAGATGCAACACAAAGCAGAATAAAAAATAGTCTATTTATTATTCTGCACGCTCACTCTACATGTTTCGTATGTCAACAACACCCATTACCAGGTGTACACAAAACTGTAACTACAGCCTCTGGTACCAGTCAAATGCCAAGCTAGTTTGGCCACGTTGGAGGGAGGTAGCTGCACAAAAAATATGACCAGTACCAAAGGCTGTAGTTACAGTTTTGTGTACTCCTGACGATGGGTGTGGTTGACACCCGAAATACGTTGAGTGAACTTGCAGAATAATAAATAGACTGCTTTGTGTTACATCTAATTGGACAATTATTAATATAGATCAGTGATGCACAGAACCACAAACATAAAATTACTTCTGTCTATTTCACTGTTGTGTCAAGTACCTGTATGAGGGTTGTCAAACCCAGATGCCCATCCCCTGATACAGTAATAATTCTGCCAGAATAACTGTATGCTTGCATAAACATGACAGCAGGAGCCATGTCATCTACACGTAACACTCAAAACATAACCACAGGCTTCTGACAGCCCTGTGAAGAACGCAATACATTTATTACACACAACCCATGCACACACAAACCTCTGGCTGAAAAAATTAAGATATGGTCACTATCGATGAATCCATTATTAAATTTCTGTTTTTACACTATAAACATCTTTTCAGAATGTTAAGCACTGATTGCCTGTCCATCATGGGACATTCTGTGTACACATACAACATGTGTGTGTGTTTGCATGTATTCGGAAGTACCCTTCATGTTCTATTACATCATTTTTATCATTTAAAGCCCAGAATAAGATCACAATGCACACTTCACAGCATTTCTAAGGCACCCAAAGAGTGCGTAAACTGGGTGTATACCTGAGCTTCTAAATATTCTGTACATGAATACAGTTACTTTGACAGATTATACCTAATTGTATTTCTACCCATACTAGACTAACACCTGCTGCACATACCACTAGTTGTTCACCAACAGCAGATGTCATGGAACTGCCCTCTGGCTTAGGAGCATTAGGATCTTTAGGGTTAGCTGCAATCTCCAGTTCAATGTCATCATCCTCATAAAACTCTGGCAGGGGTCTCCGCTTTGGTCGCTTCAGTGTGTTGAGCAGCTGCTGTATCTTAGCAGATACCTTCCACCTGCCAGTACCTGTGACTGTGCCTGCATCAAGCAAGTTAATCATTGTCAGTACCTGAACCATCTGGCTTGCAACTAATAGGTCGATCATATCACTTATGGTAATTACTTTTCAATATCAAGCACCATGTCTTTGAAACTTGGGAGTGTTGTTCTGTTAAACAAAACAAAAAAAAAACACATATTCCTATCTCAAGTGTATTGTGTATGACAAGTTGTTAAAACCCCGACAATCATTTTGAATAACCCTGTATATAATGAAAACATTCTAAGTGAAGAATAACATGCACTTCCTGAGCTTCTTCTGTAGTTACATTTGTTTTAAATTTATACATATGTATACATACATACATACATATTTTGGATTGGGGGGGGTCAGGGGGGGGGGGTTCAATGATGTCTCATCCTACAGGAGGAGCACAAATTAAATAGTTTTGTCCTTGGGTTTTTAAAGCCCATATCTTATACATGGTTATGGCTTACAGGAGTTTTCTGTGCCTGTGCCAAAGTTCTTCCAGCTTTTAGCACATATTAGTTACCAGCTTCAGTGTGAATGAGTCAGATATAACCCAATCAATATGCAAATGACAGTAATGGTGCAAGTGTAGAATGTGGTGCTACTGAATGGAAAAAGGTGCTTGTCCTGACATGCAAGTCTCATGGCAGTAGCGGTAGACGCACATTGGTATGGTGCTACACAACGGCAAGTGGCAATGTGGTTCTGACGAATGTTTGGAACATACAGAGATGGACAAGACTTCTCCCAGTTTTATTCTGACCTGACAGCTGAAGTTGTGGGGATTTTGACTATAACAGCAGCTGCACTAATGAATCAGGGATGCGACCTGTAACATGAAACTATATCCTTGTTCCAAATAATTTGCCCGTAACATGGTGTGACTGCAGGTAGTCTAAAGTTTGCTGAACTCTTGACACATGATGTAGCTAAAGCCTGAAGGCTAACATTACACAACAGACAGACAGCTTGCGAGGGAAGGGAACTGACAGTATATGTAGCCAAGACAGAGCAACAGGAGGATGGCAAAAGCTGTGTAATAAGGACCACAAGAATTTGTAATCTGTACCAAATATTATTACAGTAATCGAAGCAAGAAGCACACAAAATGATAAAGAAATAAGAGCAAACTCTTGCAATGTTATTAATTTTATGGACGGACAAATTTTAATTGAGAATACTGGCAACAAACTACCCACTGATGCTCTGCATCTTGCCAGAAGACCAAGGACCCCAATACCGGCAACTGTTTATCAGCTAATGTTGGCACTCTGACATATTAACATTCTTTGCATCTTGTTTGTACAGTTACACAGTAGCCTATTATGGGAAGGCCAACAGATAACAGACAGGTTGCAACATAGCTTCTTTTGTCTTGGACAGTCTACATGGCAAATTGTAACCTACCCATGTTGTCATCAGAGGCAGAAGACTGTCGAGACTGGTTATATCTGTTGACTCTATCAGCAGCTGTCAGGCGTCGTGACTGAGCCGTGTTGTGCGTTACGTCTGGGGGCTGTGTGTCTGCAAAAAATTAACAAAACGTTCTTGACTTCAACTAACTAAAATTGTGCAGCCAACACAGAAAAATAACAGAGGGGCAAGTGTACAAAATAGCTTCTGTATTCAATCCAAAACTGTGATCACATACAAAAAATTACATTCAATTTGTAAATATGGACATACACTATAAATATCCTGATTTATTGAAGGGTTAATCAAAACTTTTTGTATCACAATGTAAATTTGTGCATGTGCTTAAGCATACTTCAAACAGTGCAGACTGTCCGACATTCGAGTGGTGTAGTGTCACATGCCAGTACTGCTGTGTGATGTCAATATGATACTGTGTGATATGCCTTTACTAGGCAAAACTGACAGGAATGATTGCAGGATGATAACGAGTGTCGGCAAACAGGTACATTGCACCTGGCCTTCATTTTAAACTACTTTTGGTTTATTTGTAACAGCAAGGTAACTCAAGTTCAGAGATGATTCTATTATACCTAACATACTTTCTGCAATAAGATATCCATCCACAAATCCTTGTGCCACAAATGAAGGTATTTACTTCTATGCTGTTGCGTAAATAATAAATCACAAATATAAACAAAATTAAATTAGAACCATAAATCTAACCACAGATAGGGATACAAGCATTACTAAGTATGTCTTCATAAGTCTCTCTGATATTTTGGAATATTTTAACAAGGTCAGCACTTACAAGGCCTCAGATTTTGCATGACATCAGCCAGATCAGTTATTTCTGGCTTCATGATCCTCTTACGATCATCTGCCCTGGGGCCACTTATAGGGATAGGATCACGCTCTTCCCAGACAGTGGTGTGACCCGGTCCTGGACCACCGTTGGGAAGTCGCGTCTGTTGACGATGGATCTGTTGCTGCCGCTGCTGTGGTGGTGTCTCACGTGCCGATCCTGTACTAGAGGTGTCAGACTGAGGTGCCTGTTGCTGTTGCTGCTGTGGTGTTGTTCGTGCTCGTTCCCGCTCTGGCGTGCTCTGTACATCACCCTCATTCACCAGACTATCCTCATCAGAACTTGACGCTGCGATACAAATATGAACTTATTCAAACTGCAGTATGATGTAATTCTGCTATCTGTCCACAGTGTCAGTTATTCAGATATATGAAGAAATGTGGTCATTTAATTTCTTCTGTACAGATGTAAGTTCACAAGAAGCAACATCATATCCTACATCCTATTTTTGCTGGACCTAACACAGCTCTCTCTATTCCCCACAATAGAACAATTAAATCACAACATATAAACACTGTTTCATCTACTTAAAAAAAGCAACAACATTTATTAATAAAGGAATTAATTAAGGCATAATTTCAGGAATTAATTAAGGCATAATTTCAGAAGTCACTGTTCAAAAACAAAAGCATCTCAAAATGATTGAGGAAATTATTTGTTGGCATTTGGGATACAAAGCTATAAGTGAAGTTACTCTCATGCTTCAGTACTATCAGGCATGGAGGTATGATTCCACATATCCTATTGACCTCGGATCTGGACTGGACTGCTTACTACATAACCAACTGTTAAGGAGAAACACTGCACATGGTTCGACACACAAATCAGAGAATGAAATATAAACTCAGCTTGGAAAGAGTCACTTTATTGACTAAAGCATCCCAACACTGACAAGAATATAGAAAACATTTCTCAAATTTAATTTTGTTATAAACAAAAACTGTGACATGAGACAGAGTTCTACCAAAGCACAGAAACAAAAAGTGATCACTGCATGTACTACCAGTTCCTAACTTTTTCCAGGATGACATTACAAATTAGGTAGACTCATTCTGCTGCAGCTATACATGCAGTACTTTGCTCCACAATGGCCTCACATGTTATTATTCTAAGGTTCACAGATGAACGTATAAAGCCTAGTTTACTGCAGCTATGATATGAAGCCTGCAAATGCACAAGCGGAAGCACAACTCATGCACTCGGCCATTATGCCAACAGAACAAAGTGCAAAACTTACACAGACAAACCGTATGCATTCAAAGGTTCAGTTAAAATGGGTATTTTACATAAAAATATGAAAATAATAACAGTAACTTGTCCCTACTCAGAGACCTGAAATGCATAAAAGAAGACTAGCATTACTGTGTAGTGTCCTGAACTGGCATTTGGCTATCTGAGTTGTAATGGAAAACTGCAAACTGATGCTTGTGAGTTAAATGAGAGAAGTTTATAAATGAAATTAACTGACGAATTACTCGAAAAACATGTATGACTGGTGATAAATATGAACTCATTTCAATACACACACAGTTACATTGCCTAAACACACTTAGTCAGGATATCTGATTGGCAGGAAAAGGATTTAATCAGAGACCCCTACTCAATCTATGTCCAAAACTGGCACCAACAAAATACTGAATGGAATGTGTTTCAGTCACAAGCATAAACAGGCATCAGCATTTTAGTGATGATATGGCACAGGATACAGAAACAACAAGAGTTCAACTGGCTATGGGAACACCTAGTCTGTGAAAGGGATCTGAGGCTAACCTCTGGACCTATGGATAACTCAGTGACTGCAGTGTCTATGGTGCAATCATGACTCATGGTTAGTGTACATTTTAACAAAAGGTGGTAAAATGTAAAGGTAAAGCAATCCCATTACAGGCCTGGACAGGCCCTGAGGGTTCTAGGAGGTTGAGGCTCCCAGATTTCAAGACAATCGACACAGGAAGGCGGTAAGGTTGTCAGCCTTAGGCTCCGGCCGCCTTTATCCCCCAGGAAATATTCCTGGTACTCATTTCTGTAAGAGACTTAGTCGACCCCAGGGCCAGAGTGCGGCCGGAAGGATTATGTCAATGAAAAATTCCAGTGACACCATCGGGAATCGAACCCGCGTCCTTCCGATTTGTAGCGCAGTGCCCCCAACAAAAGGAGGTACACAAACAAAACAATAGGGAATTTACAACCAGCTAACCTCATTATAAGATAGAAATTTAAATTCTCCTTACTCTAACTTCATATATTACAGCAGTTATTGTGCGTCTGTGCCTAAAGTAGAAGGTCTAATGTTTGTGTATGTATATCACTCTTAGAACGGTGCTCTTCTGGGCTGTTATATAGTGTGCAGTGGCAATTCCTTACCGAAGTTACGGGACAAGGGTCAAGGATCCAAGAAGCTTCTTGGATTTTTGACCTTTGAATATGGGACCGATATGTTGTCCCGTAACTTCGGTAAGGATTGTCCCTACACGCTGCGTAACGGCCCAGAAGAGCGTAGTTTTCATCTACTTCGCGGCGGATGACTGAAACCACGAACATCACTCGTATATTAAATAATTTACAAATACGTGGATTTTAATATAAAATAATTAGTTTTGTAATTATACATTGATTTAAAGTAACAGAAACAGTCAAAAAATGCCCCCAAACAGCATTCGATTGGATCCTACTGGGAACAGATGAAAGCACTAGGATTTATGATGAATGAGCAAGGGAAGAATACAATCTGTGTTCTGAAGGCCACGTCCATGTGCTACCACAAGGTACTGAAAATACCCACCAGAGTCATGGCGCTCCCGATCTGGGCTCTTGGCCATGACAGAGGTTCTCTTGGAAGGCATGGGCAACGAGGGCTTCGGTCGGTTCTGCATTGCCGCCAGTGCCTGCTGCACAGCTTCCTGGCGCACCTCTGCTCATGTGCACACCCACACCAAACCAGCCATCACAATCAAACAAAGAGAAGAGAAAAGCCAGCCAATTAGAAAACAATGAAACTCGCCAAGCAAAACTCAAAAGCAAAAACTCAGCATTCCTTTCATATACTGCTTGAAATAATTAAATCTATATTATGCCATGTCACTTACGACATATAGTACTCCATTACATTCATAGTATTTCAAACAGAGGAAAATTAATACATGTACGCATTTCCTAAACCTTCAGAAATTTCCAACACTAACGTTAAATCAGGCACCTAGGTCAGTCTACATTAGCTGAGGTAAAAAACACCAACTGTCAGGTTTACTAAAATTCATATAAAATAGGAGGACACTTAACCTATTCCTATCACCTGTGCTGCTACGAATTTTGGCACTGGTAAATCAGCAACTCTCTACTTTCTCACCTAATGTACATACATTTACGTACTTAGTTTCATAATGACTCTTACTCTACTCTTCACAACCACTGTTGCTGATGTAAGCAGTACGGGGGGCACTGACAAATATGGGTACAAGAAGTTGTAATTCTGATGTGAGGGTGGAAGATCTACTGGGAGATGCTAGATTGGAAATCTCTCTGAAGAATACTACGAATATCATACCTCATGGTCATACATAACACACACGACTAAAAGGATTATTTCAAAACTGCAATAATATAACGTAAGACTGTTGGTTTTTAATTTCCACTGTACATTTGAGAATGTGTTCACCATGACAGCCATTTGGGGATAGGTAAGTTATGGCAGTAATTGTAATCCTCCAACAAAATTAAATTTAACCCTTAAAATGTTATAAATATTTGATTTTTAAGCTTTGTTCGGAACTGCTATAATCTTTCGCTCAATACATAAGTCATTTTCACACCACATACTATATAATGGAACACCAGTCTTAAGTCAACTTCAGTCTACTTGTAAGAACAACAATACATTTCGGAACCAGAAAGGACCCAGTTATACTTGCAGTTAGTGGTTATTATTAATATTTGCTTCATTTCTACATATAAAAAGGACGACAAAATATCAGTTACACCGTGCTCATATTCTGTGAATTCGGTTCCATTAATTTCCTTTTTTTTAAAAAAAAAAGTTACTGCTTTTACATGTCCGACTTTGACAGACAGAGAGATATGATTCAGGGGTAACCAAATATACGCATTCATGTGGCCTTTTTGTCTATTTATAGAAACTGTTTGAATTTTTAGACATTTGGAGATTGAAAGATTAATATGCGGTCCTTTTATAACTTATTCCATCTCCTTGCTCATCTTCCAAATGACTGCTCTCCGGGTGGTTCCCAAAATAAAATTATGTCCCCCTCCCCAACAAGCTGCATGTGCAGACCATTATCCATTATGTCACCCCCACCCCCCACAACAAGTTGCATATGCAGGCCATTAAATACACTTTCAGTTCAACAGCCTAACATCAGCTAATATACACAAATCACAAAACCTCTTCTCTGTAAGTACATTTATCCAGTCTCCAGTTCCTTTATTCGTCGTAGTTCAGAATATATTCATGGGCAGTATTTCCTCAAATACTGGTACGCTTGTGTTTTGCGAAGACTTGCCCTATAAAGGTAATGTCGTATAGTCAGGCATATACGCAGCAAGAGCATCTGTCATTGTTATTGTTCTTCTAACCTGTAGGCGGAGGCATAATTGGTACGTAGCTACACCGTTCACCGTCTGCTATAGTCACTGCACTGCTCCGAGGATCTCCAATCTCCATTCCAATTTACATTCCTCTCCAAATAACAGATAATGTTTCACAACAATACTAAATAAGGGATGAAATAATTATATACTTCGCTGGAAGTATTCCTGAAAACCTCCCTTCACCAATAAAAACTGCAACCATGTGGATGATCTGAACAACACAGAGACGTGGATGTGTGTGTTATGTTGTACGGTATGTATGTATGTATGTATGTACGTATGTATGTATGTAGGTAGGTATGTGTGTGTGTATGTATGTACGTACATACGTTATGTGTGTACGCATGTAGGTATGTTATGCATGTATGTATGTATGTATGTACGTACATACGTTATGTGTGTATGCATGTAGGTATGTTATGCATGTATGTATGTATGTACGTACGTACATACGTTATGTGTGTATGCATGAAGGTATGTTATGCACGTATGTATGTATGTATGTATGTATGTACGTATGTATGTATGTGCATGTATGTGTGTATGTATGCATGTATGTGGGTATTTTTTTATTTATTTACAGCATGCTCCATTACATCCTGTAATACTACATGCCTGTAGAAAACTTTGTCATATATATATATAGTATTTACATATGTATGTGGGTATGTATATATGTACATATGTATGTATGTATGTTATGTGTGTATGTATGTATGTACCCAAGCATTCACGCATGTATGTGAACAAGTGACTAGGAAGCGTTTTTATTCACATTTTGTGGCCTTGCTCTGCCCAACATGTCTGTCAGTGTGCCACAGATGCAGCAGCACACACCGGCCCACTGCAGCTACCAAGCTGAATCATACATCTCTCAGTCAAAATTAATTATACGTAACTAAAGCGACGTGACAAAATAATCAGTAATAAATTCTAAAGGTCATTTATTAATATAAGTCCTAATGCTTACACATAATTCACGAATATAAAATTGGCTGTCATGTTGTGAATATATGCCCATTCAATAGTAACTGATTTCATAATCACTTAGCATGATGACAGAAAACAGTTTGCTATAATACTGTTATGCTACACACGCAAGGACAAAAGACAATAAATGGCAGAGAGCAGAACAAAGATTAAACCAGATTTATCATTCAGGGAGGACTATTACACACTGAAATTGCATCACATCAATGCCAATTCCGTTATCACTGATTGCTTACTTAACTCTGATGACTGACAACAACAACAGACAGGAACCTCACCTGATTGATCTGAACATCAAGGGCAGTGCCACACGTCACCACGTCACAAAGCACTACAGCAACACTACTATACCAAACTACCAAAACATTAGACCACAGAAACTACGTACACCTGTCCATCAAGACGGCATGCAACTCACCTCAATGCAGTCAAAGTCTCGACTAGCTTTAAATAAATCAGAAACAAGACAACGTAAATAAAATTCTTCCGATACACCACTTGGAGAATTTCAATACAACATTATTTCTTTATAGGCTAAACACTAATTGTGACACATAAGATTAAAAATAATAATTCTTTCCACTCTGACCATTAGCAAGCAATTAACATGACAACTAGTGCAGATATTAGCTAAGGTTCCCTCAGCACACACACACACACACACACACACACGCTCAAACACACTTCATACACCACCACATGGAAATATAAATTCGAAGTCCATTGTGTTCTTAGAAGCGTTTAAGGAAAAAGAATTATTCATTACGTGGTTTCCCGTACCGTCCGCAACTAAGAGCAGAGCCAAACAACGACTGACTTCTATGAACTTCATACGGTAGACATAAAACAAATTTTTATTCAGTGTGGTGCATTTAAGGAGTGAGTGTATTAACAGCATAGGCAAACCTTTTCATAATATTATTTATGGGGTTAGAGCAGAAAGGGCGTGAAGCTGATTGCTCTCCTACACGTAATGCCACGGTTAAGAACGCGTAGAGTCATACCTCCACTCCGTCATACGTATTTATGGCATGTGCTTAACTTCACCCTTGCATACAGTTTATGCGTCCTGTAGCAGGTCGTGATAAAACATTACGTCTGTATCAAGCCTGTTAATTTCCAGATCACTAGTTCAACAGTACTTGCTACCAAACAAACAGGATCACGGGGCAAAGCTTCTCACGTGTGCTGGGTTCGAAGCTATGCCAAGATATACTCTTGACAGGCTTTTTCGTAGATTTCCTCGGTCCTTGCCGAGCAAATGCCGGGTTAACCCCATATCAGGTCACTATAATCCAATCATACTACGTTACAAAATCCGATTCACTGAAAGCACGACTAAAGAACTACACATAAAAACAATTCTTGTTAAGTATACGCCACTCACAGCGCTGGTCAACTCCTTCCCATTTCTCTGCCATCGACTTTTAACACATTAAGAATAAACAGATAAAATTTAGGTATACGGCCCGTTCTTCTTATAAGTACAAGGTTAAAGTCATGTAGAAACAAAATGTAATAAAAATGTGTTTATTGTAGTAGTAGTAGTAATGGTGGTGGTGGTAGTAGTAGTAGTGGTAGTAGTGGTGGTGGTGATGGTGGTAGTAGTACCAACAAAATACATACAGGTATATTGAAATTAATTTATATACACAACGACCTACTACACGTTACGGCCAAACACACGGCCATCGTCAATTAGGTAAAATACAGAGGACGAGTCTTTTACTGTAATTTTATCTTCCTATTTCAATTTTTTTATAAATCATATCCAAAAACACATAAAACACACACACACATTCCTATCATTACACAACGGTGAGTAACTGCGTGAAGCTTTGTGTATACCATCCAGGCTAACAATCGTACATTTTTACAAGTAACAATTAATGTGCTTTAAACTGCGGCTCTTATGACTATCACTTGACATCTGTGCAGTGGTTCTAATATTTCAGAAATTTAACTACAATTTTCACTGTATTCATCCTCTGTATTTTTACCTCCCTGCAGGCCATGTGTTTGGCTGAAACATGTAGGAGCTTACTGTGTACACAAATTGATTTCAATACACGTGTGTGCATCCTGATGGTACTACTACTACATACAACTGATTAATGTATGGATTATTGATCATATAAAATCTGTTCACTGGTTACTTGTGAAAATGCAAGTAATGCTCTGGTCAGGTGGTGCAGCCTCCTAGATTGTACTCGGAAGCTTCCACGATCAACTGCCAGATCTCCAAGGGGATTGCGATATCACAAGCTGTCTCTACACATTCTCGGACAAATTAAAGAGATAAGTCAAGCAACCCAGTAACAACCTCACCACTCACAGCCATCTTCACAATGAACACAGGAAATGCGAACCTGTCGCCACGCACAACAAAACGCACAGGGATGTGGTGGCGTGCGAATTTATCTCGAATCATTCTGACCTCTGCATTAAATTTCAGTAGTCAGCTTGACGGTTCAACCACCTTATCTCTCCACAAGATGTCGCCAATACCCGTTTAATAGGACACAGATCAGGCCCCAGAGCCCGATTAAACGCTTGGGTAGAGAGAAACCTGTTCCTGCCCGAAATCGAACCACGGTTCCTCGGTCGTCCGGCCTGTAGCCTATGCATCCTGGCTCCATGAGAAAGCGTTGTTAAATAAATTCAGGAACAGAGGCGCTATTTGCAGAAGGATGTCAGTTTAAATCTCCGAAACGGCAATGCACGTTCCGAACAGAAGAATAAAGTCGTCTGCAGACGGGACACAAACCCATTAACTTACATCAGCTTGGCTTTCTAAAATAAGAATGTAAGATATGTAATTTTTCTAGGGAATTTTTCACACATGGGACAGGTGATAAAAACTTTTGGGCCACTCATATATGAGTCGAACAACCCGAAGGGAAACATGGCCCGCGGACCAGCAGCTGACAAACACTGCCCACACACCTTTCGTATCATACCAGATGTTGTTCAAACCTGCGTTATTGTGACTTCAAAGCCTTGTCTGATGAGCCCCAGGAACGGTCTCGACGGGTGTGCAGAAAAAAATCTCTATCCTGCAGCACGGTTATGGCCCCAAACCATGAGACCCACAGCGAGTCGCTATACCGACTGAGCAATCCGCTTCCCCCACTCCCGCTACAGAAATAGGTCGCATTGCAAATACGTAATATCTGATAACACTCAATTCATTTAATTACAACCCCAAAGGTAAATGCATACAAAGTAAACAAAAACAGTGCCTAGTTCGCGAGCGACTGCAAGGGACAGGACACAAGCAAAACGTTCATTTTTAAAAAACAAACCTGATTTTCGAGAAATTTCGAGAGTCACGCTAAACAAGATAATGAAACTGCCACTAAGCCGCTGAAAACTGACAATGCACTGACATATACACACTGAACATCATTCAACAATTGTTCTTCGAACTGATATTCATTTGAGAGACGAATAGAAGCAGAACGTGAGGAGGCAGCAACTTCGCCTACAGTACTGTACTGCGATTAGTCTGCACACACAATTGCAGGCGCTATTACGCAATGACACTCAAAACGCCCTTCAGAACGCAGAACACAATGCGAATGCCGCAAGGGTACGAAACAAAACATTCTGGGAAGAACTCAAACTAAAACAGCACAGACAGAATAGTCAAAGAGACAAAAGGAATCGGTTTAGAGACAGCACTGGTGGCGGTCGGGGCTTGCATGGGAAATGGCACGTCCTTGCTATCAACCAACCAGTCTGATACATACATTTAAAAAAAATCGAAATAAATGTAACACTTACAAAGTCGTTTAAAAAACAGGGCACGACATGCTAATAACAGCAACGTAAGCTATTTTTTTTTTACTTGGGGTGGTAACCATTTGGGGCAACCATGCACAACAAATTTGATGTTTGTGTGACCGTGCATCATTGATACAATAACATAAACAGCCAACTAGATGCAACAATAATAAATTTATTAATAATTTCAATCAGCTCAACATGTTTCGGGCGATAATTTCGCCCATCCTTAGGAGCACTAGACTGTGTTTACAGCTTGTGGTGTGATGCACCGGCGTTGCTGCCTGCTGGTGACCAGGATGAGGTGGAACTGCAGTTCCAGCAGGTGGCAGGCAGCATCGCCGGTGCATCACACCACAAGCTGTAAACACAGTCTAGTGTTCCTGAGGATGGGCGAAATTATCGCCCGAAACATGTTGGGCTGATTGAAATTATTAATAAAATTATTATCGTTGCTACTAGTTGGCTGTTTATATTAATGCATGGGCTACAATTACGTTCAGAATGTAGCACATGGGTACCCCATGGATATGGTTACGGCAAATTAAAAAAAAAATTAAAAAGAAAAAAGACCGCTTGCTTTATGTCTGGACAATAAAACTCGTGGCATTATAATATATACCTAAAAAGACCCTACATAACACAATAAACCGAAGTTCTTCTTCGGAATGAAATGGTCAAACAGCTCATCCAGAAAGTTTCTGGTTTCTACAAAATCAAACAGATTAATTAACATGTTCATAAGATACCGCCAGTGTGCCCAATCCTGAGTCAGGTAACTACAGTTCACACTCCCCAACCGCAATTATTAAGCTCCGTTTTAATATTAACCTCCACAAGTCTGAATGACGTAGTCAGTATAGTGATTATTCTACGAGCTGGACGTTCCGAAGAAACGTGGATGGAATCCCGACGGGCACAAAAGATTCATTTCTGCTCTAAAAACATTCAGACTAGCTCTGTAGTCCACCTAGCCTCCCATTCAATGGAAACTTGGACTGTTTTACAGGAGGTAAAGGGACCGGAACGTGAAGCTGACCACCACCGTATCTACGGCCAAGGATACGAACAAGTAGAGCTTTACCTCCACTCTCCCACATACCTTCACGGCATGAAGAGGGACCACTTTACCTTCGCCCTTACCTCGAATCTACGCCCAATTTTCCTAAGTGACCCCTTAATTTCAGGTTTTTCGACGAACATTTGCATGAATTTTTCATCCCTTCCCACACGTCACATGACCACACTCTCAGTGTCCTTGAAATGACAACCTCATAACAGGATATTTGGTCAACAGCACAAATTATAACGTTCATTATGGAACACCCTCTGACGTCATGTCACACCAAAGACACGCAACGCAACACACAGCAAAGCACGCAACACGCCACTACTGATTGGTGAACCGTGAGCTTTTGACCGACAACAGTGCAGAACAAATGGTCACAACAGCAACACCACAGACATACCGGTGCAACGCGACCGCAACATTTCGTACCACAAGTGCTACCGTGTCTCTGTCGACGACACTTGCAGACACACAGGTGCAACACGACCGCAACATTTCGTACCACAAATGCTACCGTGTCTCTGTCGACGACACTTGCAGACACACCGGTGCAACACGACCGCAACATTTCGTACCACAAGTGCTACCGTGTCTCTGTCGACGCCACTTGCAGACACACTGGTGCAACACGACCGCAACATTTGGTGCTACAAGTGCTACCGTGTCTCTGTCGACGCCACTTGCAGACACA
>Ga0123354_10008824_pt1 | contig 15371 bp, 6 predicted proteins | sample TergutLab28metaG_2_FD_97872 | JGI IMG/M metagenome (GOLD analysis project Ga0123354, IMG submission 97872) | Labiotermes labralis P4 segment gut microbial communities from Petit-Saut dam, French Guiana - Lab288 P4 | ecosystem: Host-associated > Arthropoda: Insects > Digestive system > Gut ...
AAGAGTGAAGAAGGAGGCAGGGAAGAAGAGAAAAAGAGGAGGGAAGGGGGGGAGGAGAAGGAGGGGGGGGAGAAGGAGGAGGAGGAGGAGGAGGAGGAGGAATGGATTTAAATTGGCCAGCTTCCAGCTGCAGTCAGTGGGTTTATGAAAGTGTTAATGCTATTGACGGAAGTAAGGTTGTAAAAGTAAGCAGCAGAAAGAGACACTCTTAAACAATTACGAAGTCCAACATCAATGTACTGACGTACGTAAGGAATTACATCAGTAACTTACAATCACGTCACCTTCAGGTGAACCGAAAATCGGAATTTGAACCTCTTGAAATTCCGAACCCGGGTCAATAAATTTGATACGGATGATGCAATTTCCATTTGCTTCATTTCGCACACTCTGGCCTCCTGTCTTTGGCATAAATACTCTTCAGTTCTTCGAAATTTTCTCCTTATGTGATTCATTTCTTGGTGAAAGAAATAAAGTATAGATACCGTTATGCCTGTGCTTGATTAAACACCACACCTGTACGATGTGTGAGGTGGAGGTACACCTACAGATCCACACATTCTTAACCTCAACACTAGATGTATGTGAGTGTTCAGCTTCACGTCTCCGGAAAAGAGCCCCCGACACCCATCAGATAAGGGATTCGGTGAGCCCCAGAGTCTGTCTGGACTTTTTGGAAAACTTCGTCTCTGCCTACGATCGGATCCCGATCTTTCTGTCATGGAGCCCGCAGGCTAGTCACTTTACTCACTGGAGTCTCCCGGCTCCGGAAAGACAACACAGTATACAATGTTACAGTTCTACAGATCTGCAGGTTGTCAAATTGTTCGGTGTTTGTCGTGCTGAACATATCCTGACTGAACTCTCGAAGAAAGATGGCGTTTTCATTGAAGATATACAGGCGAACGTAACTTAAGCATATGGAAGCTGATTGTAAACAAATTATTTCTGTCCATCTCGATTCTAAGACAAACTGTTGAATGAAGAGCTGCCTGCCATCTTGTTATGTGAATGTATAAGAGGAATCAACTGAAAAGAAAGATCTCCGATGTATGAAAGACAAAACCGGAGAGCAAGAAGTACCATTGCCTTTCTTTGCTTCAGCACAAAAGCGAGCCGCCCACAATACATCTTGTCAGATTTTTTTTATGTCGTATGACACATTCCTTAAGCAAATGAACCAGTGCCGTAGGGAATGTCTTGCTCTCTAGGCAATGAATTGCAGCTACGTTACGTAACCAATTATGTCAATTGATGAGTGTTAAATGAAGGGCTGGAAGTGTCGAGCTATGGTTGTTGAAATCATATGAATTGAGATTAATTCATTTCGTAGTTTGTGTGGCCACAGGCCCCTAGCCTCTTCCAAAGCGAGTTTTCCAGAGAGTGCGATCCCATGCTTCTTCTTTAAAATTCCAGTACCTTTTATTTTACCTAAGGTCATCCGGTAGCTGCTTACGTCTTCTTCCTCGCCTAATCTTTCCTTCTATTTTTTTACTCAATTAACGTGTTTTAAACGCAATCCTACTCAAGGTTTAAACAATCCTGTTAACCTGAAGATGCACAGGCAATATGCAAAGTTGTCTCGACCATTACTCCGACTGTCCTGACGGATGCACTCTTGTGGTTTTAGTAAGTCTCTCTGGGGAAATTCCACACCAGTACCTCGATTGGACCACGACTGCTTCCTTCCGAATCATTTATGAATCAACTTAAAATTTCCCTTATACAGTCAGGTTTGAAGTTTTCCAACCCGATTGTTACAACATACAAAAAATACTATACGTCAGTCAATAACACAACTTTTATTTTATATACACTGGTATATATGTCAGGGCGACATGTTTCGACCTAGTCGGTCATCCTCAGGCCCTCCAAAAAAACAGATCCAAGAGGTGTTAGTTTTTCTGCATTGCGGGATCCCAAATGCGCACAAGTTTCAGTTGCAGAAGCAAAAGTGTACAAGCTTGTACACTTGGATCTGTTTTCTTGGAGGGCCTGCGGATGACCTACTAGGTCGAAACATGTCGCCCTGACATATATAAAAGTGTGTACAAAATAAATGTTGTGTTATAGACTGACGTAGAGTAAGTCAGGTTTATTAACGGTGTTGTGGGACAAACCACAAAGTGAAGGAAACCTCGTACAACAATGCAAGCACGCCTCAATATTATTGACAACTGCGAACTGAACATATTGATTCACGAAGTCCTGAACGCTGTAGTGTTGACGTAACGTTATTAACAGCATTACTATACGTAATGTGATGAGAATCAGAGAATAATTTTTGAGAATGAAGTGGCAGACCTAAGTCCATTTAATTAAATGACGTGCTAAAACGCTACACTGAAAAGTGTCAAAAACAAAGTTTAATTTTTGGGATGCCAAATATTATTTATTGCTGAAGACGATGTAATCTACAGACATAACTTTTTCCTCACCGAGGCGCATATTTCAATTTTAGCTCACGGTTTAGGAAACACTTCAGTAATATTTGAACAGAAAAATGTAAAGTTGTCAAATAAATGACATTTTGTGCTAAATAAATCAAAGATTAGGCAGCATGACTTGAAAATGCAGTAAATTTACTTGTTGCCTAAATATAAAAAGTGGATGTTTGGGGGTGTTTTCCTACGTGCGTTCGCGTTTGGCAGAGCAGTTTATTAGAAGGTTAAATACGGTTGAATTATGTCAAGATGTGTGTGGAATTTGCAGTGGAACTTGAACAGCGACAACGAATAATGAAAATTGAATTCAGCCAGTCGAGATGAATTATTTGAGATATGGATACAACTACAGAAGAGTCAGTTACAGAGTAATATTGTAAGCGTACCTTACGTAATACAGTTTAACAAAATATAAAACTTTGATTGTCCCACACACGCAACGAAAGGAGGAAGATAACATAAAAGGGCAGGAACCAAAAGTTTTGGTCCAACATTGCTGCTTCGTATTGCGGATTCTGATTTCAAAACCGAAGGCCGGCATTATTGAGATTTTTATTTCATGGGTTTCCTGTATCTACACAAGGAAGTTCTGGGTTAGTATTTTAAGTTATAACACGACAGCATCCTTCCGCAAAGGTTCCTATTGATGATTCTCTAATCCAACCAACATTCGATAATTTTTATGCTTAGTTTGTGCTATTGAAAGCATATGATGATGATGATGCTACAAGAAGGGCTACGAGTATCTTTCCATAAGACGCTCAACTATTGGACAAAGAAATAGATGGTCCGAACAAATAATATAGTCGTAACGAACTGTACTAACTTACAGAGAAAAGTCCTTTTTTAGTAAACCACAAGTACAGTGGCTCAGGTAATGGAGAAATTCCCCGCATTTTATGAAACCCAACGTTAGGTCACCTACTGGTCCCAATCCTGAATGAAACGAATTCAATCCACACCCTCAAATCCTGATTTTTCGGAATATTTTAATATCACCTTCCCATCTACGCCTGGGTTTTCATACTGTTTCTTCCCTTGAGGTTCTCCACCCAAAACTGTATACGTTTTCATTATTACCGTGCTTACTTGAGAGTAGAAATACACACAGAGATTTTGATCGGGAAGGTTAGAGTCTACCTCAATGATGGGGACCAAAATCGGAAAATAACGCCAGTAATTAAGTTCTTCGAAACTTAAAAGCGTGCGTTAAATCAGTGAAACTTAGAAGACATACAGTGTTATATTGAGACCGTTCTGTACGCTGCGGATTCCCAGAAGAAAATGCCACCTAATGGAACGTGGAATAACTTGAAGTGGGACCTGCGTCTTCTTTTGAATTCTGATGACCAAATGGAAATGTCTTGTTTACGTGTGGAGGGCGTGGAAAATTTACAACCATCTATCATCCCTTTAGTAGTAGCTTAGCAGACATGCTGATGATCCTGTCTTACATTCAAAACTAAACACCTTTCACGTCTTCATTCTCAATAGATGTAATTGGTGAGAATTTACGTCTTTACAAACAAAAGAACGTTAAGTTCCCTCAGCATTAAACTGGAATGCTGTTACGGCAAACGCAAGGACACAGTCTTGCTTTCGTGTCGGTGGGTTACAAGCACACAGATGCGGGAATTCTAACAGGAGTGCTTTGAGAAATGTTAAGAAGTTACATGTTTCCTGTAATATAAATCGAATTAATGTTGTACGTTATCGGATTCTTTTCTCTTCTCCAAAACCTCCAGAATGGCTCTGAAGCCCATACAGCCTCCTGTTCGGTGGGTACCAGGGATGGTTTTCCAGGGGGTAAAGCGGCCGGACAGGGAAGCTGACTGCTGACCTCTATCTAGTGCTGAAGTTAAGGGTGCGTGGATACGTGGGGCAATAACTCCACTTCCTCATGTATGTACATTGCATATACAGGAATGACTTGTTTTGTGCGGTGGTTGGAATGTCACTTTGCATTTTCGAGCAGTTGTTGGTATTTAGGGGTGTAGACTGGATTCAGCTGACTGAAGATGTTATTAGTGTCTTTTGTAAACACAGTAATCAACTGAGACACTATTGGCTTCTCAAGAAATACGTTAAACGGATTTGTTAAAATAATGGTACAGTAGGGCAAAAATAACGAGATATTTGAGGCTGTTGCGCATGTCGTTGAGCGTGATCCTGCTTTAGGTTCTGGCTGTACACAGAAGTGGACTGTGTTGTCGAAGTTTCGGATGTTCTTAATACATTTATCTTCAGAGTGAATGTGATGACGAAATGGCCCCCGGTCGATGTAGTAGGCATTGGGTAGTCAAATAACCTTGAAGGCGGAAACATCGAAGCTATCCGAAACTTGGGCTAAGCAGCTCACTTCAACATGGTTCTAACAGCCTAAAACAGATTCAGAATAAACAGGAGAGAATCTTGCATTTTCCATTTATTGCGGCAATAATGTAAACTGGTAACAGCTGATTTACCTGCAGCACATAACACGTCTTCCATTCTCTGCATTAACGTCCTTAGATTCTGTCAGTTCGGATTACCACTAAATGCCTAAAGTCAGCATTTCTCATACTTCTGGAACAGCGGACCTTTATGTATGCGCCAATGAAGTCGCTGTTCACCGTAGAACGGTGAGCTTTCTTAGTAAGCATGTGAATTCAGTGAGTCACTAGACTCACTGAATACACAATACAGTGGAAAGAGACAAAAAAAAAGCTGTTAGCTCTTTAAAGCTTCGGTGTTGCTACAAGCATCACCCAGTTCCACATCCAAGAGAATTCTGCATTTTACCACGAAGTTTATTTATGTGTTGTGCATGATCTTTAGAAAAAACAACGAGTGTTTCTGCCAAGGATAATCCTTCTCCATTTCCTCCTCTTCCTTCCTCTTCTTCTTCTATGTTGCTTGGGCCCAACTTCGGGACATGGCTTCCTTGCTGCCGTGGTTTCGAGACATTGGAGTTTATACAAGGCGAAGATGTGAACCCCAGGCCCCCAAAGAACATTCACTTTTTGATTTGTGTAACTTAGACAGGAAATGTTTAGTGTGAGGTAGGAATTTAATCTTGGGGACCGCGGTAGCTCAGTGGTTAAGGTGCTGTGCCACAAATCGGAAGGTCGCTGGTTCGATCCAAGCTGGTGTTAGTGGATTTTTCATTGACATAAAATCCCTCCGATCGCACTATGGCCCTGGGGTCGACTCAGCCTCTAAAAGAAATGGGTACCTGGAGTATTTCCTGGGGGTAAAAGCGGCCGGTGCGTAAGGCTGACAATCTACCACCATCCTGTGCCGTTGTCACGAAATCTGGGAAACTTAACTCCCTGGAACCCTCTGGGCTCCTCGGGCCTGTAATGGGACTGCTTTACCTTCTTTTTAAGGAACTTAATCTTAAATTGTCTCAAAATATTCATGTTTGAAAGTGTTAACTATGTGCGTCTCTTTACTTTCTGTACTACTTAACTAGATTTCTATTTGAGTGATTGTAATGTGTCACTCTACCTATGTGTTTATCAATAGCACAATGTATGAAAATTCTGAAATTACAGAACGTCTATATGTGTGTGTGTATATATATATATATATATATATATATATGCTGTAATTTATTTTGATGTCCGACATTGAGTATTAATAAAATCTGAATATTTTTCCCTCATATTATAGGCCGGTATGCTTTGATAGTAATTTTCTTGTAACAGTTCTCGGGAACGGGATAACAATTTCATCGAATTGTATGCTCACGGGACCGTGCATCGCAATTCTATGTCAATAAATGTCCAACAAGATGCAGCTATATACAGTTTATTTTATCTGTAAACTGCTCTACACGTGTCGGGTGGTTTCTCCACCTATCATCAGCAGCACAAATAACTGTATCTACAGCGTCTGGTACTTGTCAACTGTTGCTGTTACCGGTCGCTATCGTGGCGGAGCTGGGACTGATGATTTGTGCTCCTGGTGATAGGTTGAGAAACCACCCGAAATATGTAGAGCATTTTCCAGATAAAATAAACTGTATATAGCTACATCTCGTTGGACATTTATTGACAAACAGCTTCATTCGCCTTCCACCGTTTCAGAAGTACTGACTTAGCCTATGTTTACGTTTCACAATCCTAGGGTACAAGAGAATTCTGAGCAAAGTATGAAGCTGTGCAAGTGGTATGAATGTTAGCAGTAAAGTCTTGTGTTTACATTATCGCCTGTGGGAACAATAATTATTAATATGTAAGAAGGTACAATAATATAAATAACCAATTAGATTCAACAATAATAATTTTATTAACAATTTCAATCATCTCAACGTGGTTCGGGCGATAATTTCGCCCATCTAGACTGTGTTTGCAGCTTGTGGTATAAAGCTGTAAGCACAGTCTCGTGCTCCTGAGGATGGGTGAAATTATCGCTCGAAACATGCTGACCTGATTGAAATTATTAATAAACCGTTATTGTTGCATCTAGTTGGTTATTTATGTTATTGTATCAGGGATGCACGGTCACACAAACATCAAATATGTAAGAAGGTAATTGTTTTGTGGGCACATTATTAAGAACCGCCAAAAGACAAACCGATTAAATCAAAGCCTGATATAATTCGTTTGCTACAGGTATTTTAAACTTATTGAAACTTAATTTGAATTCCAAATGAGCTATTCTTATATACGGACTGAAAGTGTTTGTGTATAATTTGAACATAAATCTGTGTATTTCTATGAGGCTCTAGTATGAAATGAATCGAAGGGAAGATATATTGTTAGTCATATATGCGTTAAATTGGTACAGGGTACTAAAATGAAGATGTATTGAAGGCGGTGAAGCCATAATTACAAAGCGGAAAGTATGGAGAATTAATTAAGACGACCACTAAATAAAGCTTCAGAGTTTGATGTATGGGCGGGTTACCGTGTCAGCGCCGGAGACATGTTTTCTCCACCTTTGAAACATGAATGCGAAGTCTTAAAGGAAGGAACTGTACTGGTTATAGAAAGCTTTTGTTGCTGCGTATTGTGCCTGTGGCAAGGTCTGATTTTAACAAATTAAAAGCTAAAATTAGTGTAAATGATTTTTCAATATTCAGCTTCTACGCCACTGAAAAACCGCGTCTCCATTGAAAAAATCAGTGGGTTAATATCCTTTAGGGAATAATCCACTTTTGTTCTTAGAATCATAGGGTGCGCACAAATAAAAACACTTTGTTGTGAGTACGAAGTCAAGATGTAATTATGTGTTACATGAAATTCTTACTGCAAAGAAATAATTCTAATTTATTTTTTACTGCTTATGCCAATATTAAATTACGATTACAATAATAATATTTTATTTGGATTCCGTTCTGACAATGTTTGAGGCTACCTACCCACACTTATGATACATATTGACAAGTATTTTTTTCCCCTTGTAAACCATTTATAATTCACTGTGTCTAAATGGCTAAATTTCTTATCCCATCTTTTTATTGGATCTTAAATATTTTCTTGTGGGCTGCATATTTATATTTAACCATCCTTCATATAAAACTTCGTTCTCCAATTTCTACCTTCTAAACCGTCCAGCAATATGTGCTTAGCATCCTCATTACCTAAACTAGTGGCCATATGCCTTTATCTGTGTTTCTTATGGTTCCTTTCGACTTCCACGCCAAATCATGATTAGGCACAACGTAGTGTTAGTTTGAACATTCCTACGCTCTACTCTAGTACAAATGTAGTCGAACTCATATATAGCGCCTCTCCTCGATATGGTACCACTCTCAGTAAAAAGTGAAGGTAAAGCAGTTCCGTTACAGGCCCGGAGGGGCCCAGAGGGTTCCAGGAAGTTAAGGTTCCCAGATTTCGTGAAAACGGCACAGGATGGTGGTAGGTTGTCAGCCTTACGCACCCGCCTCCTTTAGCCCCAGGAAATACTCCTGGTACTCATTTCTGTTAGAGGCTGAGTCTATCCCACGGCCGTAGTGCGATCGGAAGGATTTTATGTCCATGAAAAATCCACTGACACCAGCTGGGATCGAATCAGCGACCTTCCGTTTTGTAGCACAGCAACTTAACCAATGTGCTACCGCGGTCGCCACCACCCTCAGTATCGTCCATGAATCTCGGCGAACAGCTCTACCTGTTAGGCCTATAAAATATATCGTTTCAGCACCACCTTAAATATTCCACCACAAAATTCGGTGAAAAACAGGCCTTATGGGTATAGGCGGTTGACACTATTGTTCATGCACCTAGTTAATATTCCCACGTCTAATATCAGTTTATGCGTTCCCAGGAGAGTACTGTAATTGCGGCGTCAGCAGGGCCTCATGTTGCGGGGTCTGTCATTTATCGCCTCACCTAGCAAGACATCTTTGTCGCAGAGAAAGCCTGTTCCGCCAGGGCATCTCATGACAGCTGCTGTTCTCAGGAGGGCGATAAAGAAAAGCGCTCTATTATAACACGGTGTGTCCTCAGGTTGCCGGGGGTGGACACGGCCTCCAGCGGCCGCAGCTTGTTGCTAACCTCTCACTTACATCTGTATTAAAAGTACCGAAGGTTAAAGAAAATGGAACGCCAACTGTACAAGAAGGTTCAGTTTCATAGTGAGCTGCAGGAGCCGATCGACCATCAACCTAACCTAGCGTGGCTGTGTTTCACATTTTGAGTCATTCTTCCTTATGAAACACGTAGCTAGTGTGACTGTACGCTGTAATTTTTATCTGGCGATGTGCTTCCCTAACGAGTGATGATGTATCCCTATTAACGACTGTTCACCGCCGGCCGGAGAAGCTCCCATCTGACAATTAGTCGTCTGGAAGAAAACTTCGACTGGATGGATGTCTGGGAGTTGAACCCAGAGGGGTCGCAGTCGTATTGGCTGACGTCCAATGCAATTTTTTTTTGTGAGGGGGATCACTTCGGCTGAAGGCTGTCGTGGTTGGGGGAGTAGGGACAATGTGGCAGCGTTCTTTGCTCCTGTCATAATTATATCCTGGCACTTGCCTTATAACTGACGAAAAACACTGAAAACCTCGGTTAGGACAACGAATGGTTAGTGTGCTAAATACTAATCGTTGTGTTTGAGTGGCCGTCTGACTGGTCTGCCTTTCGGTCACTTTCGGTGACACCAGGCAGCCCTACGCGTTCGCGTGCTGTTTAGCGCGTTACTGCGGTCATTCTTTGCGTAGGTCAGGACACATACAACAAACAGAACCAAACGTTTGAAACTTTAAAGACTTAACATGACATATTTCGCCCCTATTTTTAAAAAGCGGCCAACCCACTGTATATAGTGTAGGGAGTTAGCGATTTAAAGTCTCAATGCGTACCGCTCAGTAAACACACGCTCCGTCTCGGTTATAAAAACCATTCAGTTAGGGCTCTATAGCGAAATTATCTTCCTTTCTTAAATGTCTTGCTGACCGTGCATCTCAGTATAATCTTAGTAATTAACTTAATGCACAAAATATTGGTTTATAATAAGTTTATTGTATGCCTCTACATGTTTCGAGCACTATGTGTTCATCATCAGGAGGTCAAAATTGTGTTATACAGCATCTGGTATCATCACACCTGTAGGTGTGCACGGGACGGCCACCTACAGTTGCGATGATACCAGATGCTGTATAATACAATTTTGACCTCCTGATGATGAGCACATAGTGCTCGAAACATGTAGAGGCATATAATAAACTTATTATAAAACAAGATTTTGTGCATTAAATTGGTTAATTACTAAGAAATTATTTCTGTTTGTTCTGAGATCCATGCATAGCAGACACACGGATTCTATGGACATAATTTACAATTTGAACGAAGTCATCCCGTTGTGTATTGATTATATATATTCACTTTATTAATATATATTTCAGTCAACACAACTATATAATAAAAGCGTAAGTTAAAGCGACATGTTTCGACTTAAAAAGTCATCGTCAGGCTAAGCTAAGAACCATGAAATTCTTTACAATTCACATTGTAAAGAATTCCTTGGTTCTTAGCTTAGCCTGACGATGACTTTTTAAGTCGAAACATGTCGCTATATATAATAATAATATAATGTAATAATATAATAAAAGCATAGGTTAAAGCGACATGTTTCGACTTAAAAAGTCATCGTCAGGCTAAGCTAAGAACCATGAAATTCTTTACAATTCACATTGTAAAGAACTCCTTGCTTCTTAGCTTAGCCTGACGATGACTTTTTAAGTCGAAACATGTCGCTTTAACCTATGCTTTTATTATATAGTTGTGCTGACTGATATATACATTAATAAAGTGAATATATAATTTACAGTGTTTAAATGTTGAACCTCGTGGTATATTAAGTATCCTTTGGACTCTGAAAGTTTCACAGCATTTTGTCGAGTTGTTCCACTTCCAATAGCCTGACTAGCATACTGGACTTTGTCTATCGTCTAAGTTGTTAACACGGCAACCGCATTCTGTGCCATCATACAGCGACTTTACCACGGCGATCTTTATTTTCTGAACATTATACCGAAATTTCTTGTAGGCTCCTAAGAATAGTACGACCTTCCCTACCGCGCCAACTTTGACAAAACTTACAAAACAAAATTCTTAGCAGTGTTATTCTTACACCGAACATCACAATCGACAAATAAATGTGCAAAGTATGGATATGGATTAATTTACGCCCCTAAGCAAATTCTGCCGGTCCCAGTGGCCGTGCGGTCTAAAGCGTAGGTCTGCGGCCGCTCGTCCGCTGAGATTGTGGGTTCGATTCCCACCGGCGGCATGAACGTATGTCTCTTGTGAGTATTGTGTGTGTTGTCAGGGAGAGGTCCCTACGACGGGCTGATCACTCGTCCAGAGGAGTCCTACCGACTGTGGTGAGTCGTTGAGTGTGATCTAAAAATCTGGGGAATGAGGAGACCCTGGCCCACTGGGGAGGGGGGGGGGGGCTGTTGCGACGTAAACAAACAAGCAAAGTCTGGATTTCACTGGACGTTATAAACGAAACTCGGAATTTTTGTGGAAAAGTTTTGTAGAGAAATGGAACAAAAAGTGTAGAAAATACTGGTATTTAAAATGCGCCCTTAGGTACAGTAGCCTACATCTTGCACTGCACCCATATTCACGAACCTCACGTACGCACCAAGTAGCATTTCGTGGAGATGTCCTATGCGGAATGTTATAAAAAGGGGAAGAATTTAGGAAGTACGAAAAGAATTGTAGTCATGCCCTTACGTAAAGTTACCTGTCACCGCACCTACTTTCCCAAAACCCACAACTGTTCACCGAAATTACGTTAGCGTATTCCACACAGAATTTCACCCATAGTGTTCAGGAATTATGAGAATCAAAGGTAGAAATGCAGTTGTGCCCTTAAGTGTAGTAGATACGTCACTGAGGCGATATTCGTCAAGCTCGCGCTATTTCGGCAACCTGTTTTAAATAAGACCTTTGCAGAATTTCATGCAAATCCGGCAAATAGTTTATTCTCTCTGAGTCTATGTCAGAGGACGAACGGACGGACTTGGCTTCCGCACAGGGCGTTTTTGTTGTTGTTGTAAAGTACGCCTGAAAACGTAGTATTTCGGAGACTGGCCCTGTCTCTACAGAGTGAGAGAGAAGAGAAACAATAATTCTACTCTGTTGGACCGGTTAGGAAGATCTTACGGTCAAAATCTGACGTTTTATGTTAAGGCTTATCACCATGTTTCGAATACCCATACCTGGCGCGTAACTTGCTAAATAAAGACTGTTTTGGGACAATCGTTGTACGAAAAGTGGTAACATATATTATGCTGAGTACATTCCGGAAGTTTTATCGCTTTCGAAATAATTATACAGATATGTTCTGCGTTATTTTATTGCTACATTAAACTCCTTTATGAATGTACTGGTTTGTTCATGATTTCTGAAACATGCAGAAGATACTGTTTTGTGGTATTTTACAGCATCAGACCAAAAAACATAGATTAATTTATTACTGTGCTAAGTGAGAACCGTATGAGAGTCCTATTGCAGTACCTTTTGTACAGAGCTGTACCGCGACGTCCCACTTCACCGGTCTACAAATATTTTTTTGCTCTTCAGATCTTCGAACTCCTTAATTTTATCGCCGATGCCACTCCATAAAGTATTCTTAACAGCGGCACAACGACATTAACGCATATAACAGATATTTCGTTTTAAAGAATGTAATCACAGCCTCCTTTCAGAAGTAACATAAATCGAACGCCATGCTTGTTACTTTGCAGTTTATTCTGACTATCTTTCGGAACCAGTAAGTACACTCTGTGGGAAAAATACACAGAGTTCTGAAACGTTAAAGCAGGTAGTAAATATATTAAGAGTTATACTTTAAAGGAAATAGTTCTGTGCGAGACATTATGACAGAAGTGTATAATAAATTCACAAAATTAACGTCAGCACAACAAATATTTATTGGAGCATAGAGGCTGCATGTTTCGAGCCGTTAACGGGTCATCATCAGGCCTCCAGCAGAATAATTCAAAGGCCTGATGATGACCTGTTAACAGGTCGAAACATGTAGCCTATATGCTCCAATAAATATTTGTTGTGCTGACGTATATTTTGTGAATTTATTATGTACTTCATTAGAGCACTTCATCATGCCTTCTCTTAAATTATAACAGAACTTGCATTGCGACTAAAATACACAGGTTTCTGAACCAGCTTTAAAACTGGAAGGGTTAACTCTTTTATGTATGACTTATTTAATTACGCAACCAATGCTTCAGATATCACATACAGTACTATATGCTTACATATGTGTCTATGAGAATACATATATATGTGCGTATATATATGGGGACCTAGGTAGCACTGTGGTTAAGGTGCTGTGCTACAAATCGGAAGGTCGCTGGTTAAATCCCACCTAGTGTCAGTGGATTTTTAATTGACATAAAATCCTTCCGATCGCACTATGGTCCTGAGGTCGACTCAGCCTCTAACAGAAATGAGTACCAGGAGTATTTCCTGGGGGTAAAGGCGGCCGGTGCTTAAGGCTGACAACCTACCACCATCCTGTGGAATCTTAACTTCCTGGAACCCTCTGGGCCTCTCCGGCCCTGGAACGGGACTGCTTTAACTTTACCTTTACCACTATATATGTATATATATGCGTGCATGTGTGTAATATAAGGATGATTAATGAACATTCATCTGGAAAGAATGTGACAACATACGTTTGTGACGTAATCGGACGTAATCTGTAGACATTTTGACGTAACCGGAAGTCCTGTCCCAGTATTTTCTTGGTGAGACATGTAAGAGGCACGAAAACCTTCAGGATAGTCACTCTTCGGGCCGAGATTTCAACACTGGATTTCCCGAATGCGAAAGGGGGATGCTACCCAATCTGCCGCGACCTGCATTCAAATTTAAGAATGAGTGGAGTTTTAAACTCACTCCCTTACATGTTTCCATGACACGGTGTTTTGGCACAGGGACTATTTACCTTTTGGACCCTTTTACATCTGGTCGGACCAACTACCTAATCGCTCTATTCGTATGGCTGTCAGTACGCATGACCATTACGAGAATCTTTAAAGGGATTTTCATGAAATTAGACGTCGATAAATTTAATTGAAGTTTGTTTACCCTTAAAGAAATGCTGGCCAAATTTGGACAAAAGTAACCGACACTACACATTAGGATTTATATATTTGTTGCAAACAAGAAGCGTAAGTCCTTAAGTCAGCTTTTTCCAAAACTCTGTCTTTGGATGAATTCCGAAAATAATTTTGCAGACCCCGAGAAACCCTATCTCTGGAAACGTTTACAGGCCAGAAAACGAAGCTGTAGTTAGTAGCACTCGGAAATAACTCCTGCACTGCCAGTTGTTTGACAAAAACTCCCGCGATATTTCAAGGCACACTTCGAATTTTTCGTTAAATTTCAAAATTTTATTTATTCCACGATTTCTTTGGGAACCCCTTACGATGTTCTGCGAAACCCTGATTGGGGAACTCTGTCCTAAAAATTTGTTAGAGAAAATAATTTTGTTTGTAAAAACTGTAAAGAGAAATGAGCGAAATCTCTGTGTGCCCTGTCTGATTCGTTTTCGAGGCAGTTAAGTCTGTAAATGTCTATTTTAGTTTCGATTCACAGTTGACTGTGATGTATTCACTGGCCATTCCCCGGATAGGTGAATGAATATGGAACACTGGTGGGATGATATTGGGGGGGGGGGGTGAAGAGATGTCCCGAACAACCCCGCACGATCGCCTCTTTGTCCGTTACAAAACACACACTATATGCCCTGGGATTGAACCGGATCCCCGCGGTAAGAAACTGAATTTTAACCGCCTGGCTGTCTGGTGCAATGAGATGCCACCAGCTCTGAACAGTGCGCTCTCTTCTTTCTCATGAGCTCATGCAGGTAGCAGCATACGATATACTGCTACGTTTGAAATGTCATGACACCTAAGCTGTCTCTCTTCCTTCTGTTCTTAAGAGCCATTTGGAGTGCTACGCGCCACTAAGTCTACACCCTCACTTCCGAATACACACAATCAGAAGTGCCCTTCTCACGGTCTAGTCTGAACGTATCCGAAACAAAAGACAAGATTTCGTTTCTCATTCCAGTCTGTTGCTCTGCATAAAAAATGGACCCGACGAATATTGACTCAAGACACTGGAATGTGAGTCTTGGAGGGGAATCAATGGGAATGACCACAATGTAAAACAATGTAACTAAATAACTTTCACTAAACGTGCCAGTGTCAATATGGGGGGAACATGCACACTGCAGCAGTAAAGGGAAATTATATTTCATTGCAAACTGAGGCCAGGTCTAGTTCTTGCGTAACCAGTATGGAACTATGTAATACATCGCGGTCAGTTCTTAGGTATGATTCATTCGTCTTACAAACAGAGGCGAAGCTTGGGGGGGGGGGGGGGCGACCGCCCCCGGGCAGCAGGGCCGAGGCGAGGGGAATTTGGACAGAAAAATTAAAATTTTAAATGAATA
>Ga0123354_10008825_pt1 | contig 15371 bp, 8 predicted proteins | sample TergutLab28metaG_2_FD_97872 | JGI IMG/M metagenome (GOLD analysis project Ga0123354, IMG submission 97872) | Labiotermes labralis P4 segment gut microbial communities from Petit-Saut dam, French Guiana - Lab288 P4 | ecosystem: Host-associated > Arthropoda: Insects > Digestive system > Gut ...
AAAAACGCTCAGACATGTTTCGGTCCTAAGACCATCATCAGGGAGCTATATATTCCTTGCTAAAGTCACACTAGAAATAGTCACACATTAATTTCGTTGTACAAGTTGTGTGTTGTGGCAGCATGCCGTGTTCGTTGCGTATCACGCAACGAAGCACAGAGTGCACATCCGTAGCAGGACACTCTTCGCAACATAACATTACACAACACGGCATGCTGCCACAACACCCAACTTGTACAACGAAATTAATGTGTGACTATTTCTAGTGTGACTTTAGCAAGGAATATATAGCTCCCTGATGATGGTCTTAGGACCGAAACATGTCTGAGCGTTTTTAATGTTTTAATGTGTAAATTTTATACATTTTATGTATGTGCAGTGGTTGGTGTAATAATTGAGTAACCTGTAAGCTAATTATTGCTACCTTTAATTTCATTCATTTCTTCTCGTAATTTCCACTGAATGGGTTCCAGGCCCACAAAAGGTTTGGGGTTCCTAAATGTTCCGAATTCTTTCCTGTTTTTCCTGAGAACTAACTGGCCAATCTGTTCCGATAACTTCTTTCAATTTGCGCAAAACGTTAACGAGTAGTTCCATATTCAAACACAGAAATCAAAACCTACAAAATGCACTGTTTTTAGGGAGGAACTTCATATTGTCCGTATTTAATTTCCTACATGTTTAGGCCCATCTGAGAAGCTCCTTGGTAATGGCCCAGATTGTCTGAAACGTGTAGGAGAACCATTACAGAAAATTAAGCTCTGTAATTTGCTGGTTTTGATTTTTGTGACTAGCTCAGTTAGGCCTAAATAATTCGGTTATTGTGAGGGTGGTGACCTGGCCTATCAATGGGTTGAGGTACAGCTCCTTTTCAGGTAAGGAATCCTACCCTGAAGAAGGAGACAGCAAGTTGCTACAAAACGTTCACAGTTATTTAGGAAGCTACGTAAGGCCACATCGCTTTAGGCAGCAACCTTCTTCATTACGGTACTAAGAACTATTGTTTGTATTCGTGTGTGTTTTGTTTAACGACGATCTCGTTTGCTAAAGTCATTGTCGACCCCAGATGAAAGAAATGTGTAAATTCAGCACTGGCTGAATGACACTGACATCCTAATCACGGCCACATTTACATTCCCATCATTACCTCAAGAGTTTTCAGATGTAAACTTATCTCTGTGACCAATAATTATTCATTGAATTAAAAAAAACTTTTATAATTTGTGACTAATTTTGCGGTCTGTCCAACAGATGTTCCTGAACGGACTAAAACATCCGATGTTCCGGAATGTGTCTCTGCCTCCACCTTCAGACAGCGCACCTCTGATGATGCAGACGGACACCCCGAAACGTCAGCTATTAACTCCATTTACACTCGACTGATGGACTCAAAGACGATTTGTATTCAGTCGCCGCAAAGAACTTAAAACATTTGAAGATATCCAAAAGACAGAACTCTCAAAATGTCTAAAATTTTGTGTTGAATATCCGTGTCTTTTGAATCAGCACAAAAGTAACACCGAGTTTCAAATGTTGGCAGAACTGCATGGGGGAAATAAAACACAGAGTGACCGTCGATTTCGAGATTCATAGCCACTTGCCCATCAGTCTGTTGTATAAGAAGAACCACTGAATCGGCCATATGGTTTCACCTCTCTGCCCGTATTATTCATTCACTGAGAGTTCCAATCAAATATCCCGGTCAATATTTGAACACAACTCTGTTCCACACACCATTATAACACGACCAACGAATACAAAGCCAGCCCGCTCCCTAAAACAAGTCCATCCCTTCTGATTTCAAGATTATTCCAACAGTCGCCTACCAATCACTACTGCCGATGAGAACTACATGTACAATAACCTAGGCTGCTAAGTACCCTAACCTACGTACACTCACCAAACCCGTAATCAGCCAACTAAGCAGTCAACCTAACCAACTAGACAACAAACCCAATGCAGTGACTTCCCCTCCTGTGTGTGTGGCAACCCGCTAAGTATCATAACACCAAAACAGTGTTACATTTTTGTGATCCATCTGACACAAGCCTTTTGTTTTACAGAACACCTTTTTCGATCGAGTGAAAAATGAAGTAATATCTCACTGTGCTAGATGAATTATTTTCAATAGAAGTACACGTTGTGTTCCAGAATAACCTTTTATTGTTGTTATCATCATCACCATTACTATATACATATAATGTTTATGAGGGACTATATGGACTTTAAAACATGTTTTGACCTCAGTAGGTGATCTTCAGTTTTAATTCAAAGGTAACGAAGTACACTTTTAGGGTACAGTAGGTACAGCACAGTGGCTGTTGTCAGTGTGTGTGTGTGTGTGTGTGTGTGTGTGTGTACCGCATTGTGTTGTATATTCGGTGGGTTTCAGGTTTCAGTGACTGGCTTTTAGTTACGTGTCACCCCACCGAACACCAATTTTCAACAAAGTAAACACACGAAACACAAAACAAATGACTAAAACCTAAAACCCATCGAACAGGGGGCTAATTTTGTTATCATTATATGATGATGATGATGATGATGATGATGATAATAATAATAATAATAATAATAATAAGGAACGATTGCTGTGCAATCTAACCTTTACTTCTATTTAAGGAGAAGTTTCTCATTGGATTGAGGAGGAAGGTACAGTATATACTGCGTGCAACACAATGGATTAAGGTTAACTGTATTGGACACATGTTGTGCAGAACTGTTGTCTAAAACACATTATTGATGGAAAGATTGAACGGACGAGAATAGGAGAAAGAATTAAACAGCTACAGGAAGGCCTTAGGGAAGCGAAACAGTACCGGAACTTGCAAGAGGCAACACCAGATCACAACCGCCTGGAGAACTCGCTCTGGAAGAAGATTACAGAGCTGTCGCAAGAACACTTGCTGATGACGACGATAATGATGTAGGGCTTAATTTAATGTGACAAAAACCACATTTCAACCGCAAGACCAAACAACAAATCACAATACACAGCAACATACCGTTGTTAAGTGCCATATCTCACTACCACATTGCAATCGATGTGATGTGACGTGAGAGCTTTCCTTACAAGTTGCTTATAGTGGTTTCAATCTGCTTATGGCTTTGGTACATAAGTCGAAACATGTAGTAATTTAATTCAAATAAAAGCAGTTTACCAATTTGAGAAAGTTGTGTTAATAGAGTCAAAATATATATTTCTTGGTTTCACAGTGACTTCCCGTGTAAACAGCATCAATAATAGGAAGAGTAACACAAAAGCGTATTAATATTAAAAGTAATAAGAAAGTATTACAATAAAAGTAACAACAATGCAGAACAGAGTGACAGACTGTCAGTAGCATTTACTGAGCATAACAATGCTGCATCAGCTACAAACCACACAGTAACGGGTTGACACTGCGGTCTGTAAAAATAATGTGGCTGGGATTTATCAAACGCTTAATTATGTTCGAATTATTTGAGAAGGATGAACCGAACAACCGGTTATGAAGACAGTCTACTGTAATTAGCTAATTCATCGACTATTCAAATAATTCCATGTAAGATCGACAGTTTCGTACAAAATTTGTTTACATTATGTTTATTGGACCGTGCATCAGCTTGATAGTTGAATAAAGAGAGACCAACTTGATGTCACTTGGTCTGTCTTTATTCAAAATTTGTTTAATTTTTACAGCTGGCCAATTTATTACCACGACGCCACACCGCAGTGTTCAGAAAAGTCTTGCAATTTTAGCCCACAGCGAACCAACTAAATTGTATACTTGTGTTTACCGTCAAACAAAACTAATTTGTTGCCATCTTTATACGACGACCGAGACGTTTCGAATAAACTGTCTTCATCTTTAGCGGCCGTTTGCTTCTGGTTAAACTGCAAGTTAATATTCGCACCTACTCAAACAGCAGATAGGCCGCTTTCATTTTGATCCAGTGAACTAAAGCTATTACCCAGCAAGGCGTTACTCTTTAGTGACGTATACAAAGGTGACGCAGTAAGGAATTAAAATGGGGGGGGGGGCGGGGGGGTTTAAGTGTGAACATCGCAGGAAACACAGCTGTGCATTTGAAATGCTCACAAGCAGCCCTGAACATAATAAAAAAAAATCCATCAAACTTGTTAAACATATTACAAAAACGTAAGGAATCGTGGCCTATTGTGACGTTAAACAAAATTTAATAATTTCTTATTATTGAAATATGACGATGTGGGTGCAAAATTCAATTGAATTCAGTTCAGATCTTCATAACATACTTCACCACAATCCACTGTACCGAAACTCACATTTCATTCTAGATTTACCCAGTGGAGTCTTCCACTGATGATCCCCAGCCATCTACTGCAAGCCTATGCGACTTACTTCAAACATGCGTGCTACATGCCCTACCCTCTCATTAACTACATAAAGAAAACACAAGTATTTAAATTCATATTAACACAGTGTGTTATGTATTTATATATGTATATATATATATATATCTTTACAGTGAAATATTTAAAACGAAATGTACAACAAATTACACAGAATACAATAATATACAATAAATACATTTTAGTAAGAGCGTGTGTGTACGGGTTTAGATCGTGCCATGAACTGCTTTACCGTGTCCAATTGACATATCAAGAACCGGCACACAGATGACCACCAATTCAGCACGGCCGAGCACCGTCATTGTCTTACAGGTAACCGCGAACACATAACAAAAACGTCAGCTCTCTCGTGCACTCATATGTCAGCACTTGAAGTGCAACACAAACACCCAGAATCACCCTTTGATCACACTAGACACTAAAGCAATCAACATGTAAGAGATCGAATTATATACAAATTATATTTCACCAGTTTTTGACCACGGAAGGCCTCTTCATCTCAAAGAGTGGTAAATGACTACAGAAATGTGAAGTGGCCGGTGAACACGTCACTAGGTATGAAGTCACAGCTCCGCAAGGACGGACCTGACAAGGAGATCAATTGCCGACCAGATATCAAATATCGCGGCCAAAATGTCATATCGGCGGCTTGTGGGGGTACAAATCTGACGTGACGGAGGTTATTTACATAGACATGGTGGGGCTTCAAGATGGAGGCAAGCTGGAAATGATACAGCGAGGTCAATTTTATTAGTCAACGTGACACAGAAGTTCCAATTACCGACCGCCATAACTTGTCGCTCCGTAATGCTTTAAAGTCATTTCAAACGTATGCAGTACAAATGATTACATTCAGTTGAAGGCCAAGAAATGAACAAAATATTTTTGCTTTCACGATACTTTTCACTGCTTAAAATTATGACTAACGCTTTCATAAAATCTGGTCCCTAATCCTCGTTGCTGGCTCTGAAAGATTTTTGTTTCTGCGTTAATGAAACTGTATCAACTACATGAGCTATTAGCGTAGAAAGAATTTTGAGGACGTGCGGTGTGAATTAGTGAGAAATTGAGATTATGGCTTTTTAACATTCATAGGTCCGTGCATCGCTAATATATCCACAGAGTGCAAGCAACAAGATGCAACGTTTCACTATTTATTTATTTCTGTGAGACGCTGTACATGTTTCAGACGGGTTTCCCGTCCATCATCAATAGCTCAAAACTGCACGTACAGCGTTCAGCTTCAGATATTTGTCAGACAAATACCTGACGCTGTATGTGCAGTTTTGAGCTCCTGATGATGGACGGGAAACCCGTCTGAAACATGTAGAGCGTCTTACTGAAATCAATAAATTGTGAAAATTTGCATCTTGTTGGTTGCACTCTGTGGATACAAGATCGTGGCCCAAATCAGAGCACGTTTACATTTGCAGGGAGGGAATGATTAAAACAACACGTGCAATATAGGTTGGCTATCATGTCGCGCGTGTTTCGAGATGATAATCGGGGCGTAAATTACCATTGCATTACCGTATTACTTCGAATTTAAAACGGAGATTTTCTTCACATTTTCCAAATGAAAAAATCAGGCTGCATCTTCAGTTCCAGGTATAATCAGGCTGCACCTTCAGTTCCAGGTATAATTTTTCCTCCCCAAAAGTCTCAAAACCTCACTTTCCCTCGAAATATTTCACCACGCTAACAGAGCGCTAAATTTTATGGAGAGTGAAATTTATTTTCTTGCAGAATTTTTCCCTTGAAAATCCCTTTTTAAATGTTGAGTGGGTCTTAAATTCGTAGTAATACGGTGCATGGACCTTTATGGCTAATTTTGACCCGTCATATACTACAAAAATTCGAAGAAACAATTTTGCAGTTATTGGAATGATACATAGTGCGAAATCTATTCAGTACTTCTTTCGCACATGAAGCAGACTGTACATGCAACAACATCTTAAGAAATAAACAGACTGCTTATCTGACAGTGAATAATTCTAGGTGGCGCCACCAGTGGGGGAATAAGCAACCGCAGCGCATTATTGTATAATGTATTATATAACGTCAAAACACAACATTGTATCAGTACAGTGATATAATATATACAGTCAGGTCACATTACTGCAACATGTTTCGTCATACGTTATTTTAACTCTTACTCTAAGAGAAATGGGATCCCCCCCATTGAGTACTCATTTTATTGTACCTTAAAAATGTTCTCTATTGGCCTGAAGATGACCGTTTACGGTCGAAACATGTTGCCGTAATGTGACCTGAGTGTATATATAACATCACTGTACTGATATATTGTTGTGTACTGACGGTATGTAATACGTTATACAAATTTGTTTCTACACAACGGAATGGCCTCCGTCAAAAACCGCAACGCTCCTATAATTAGGCCAATTAGACAATAGGCAAATTCTCTGTACCGCCTGGATTAAAACCTTACAGTCTGCACAGCGATACAAGTAGGAGCTACCGCTCAGGTAACCTGCTCGATTGTAGGTATAAATGTGATTAGTGTAGCAGTTTTGGTGGAAATGTTTAGGCCTATGTTGGACAGGAGTGGCTACAAACACTGGTCCTTCTGGTATGCACCGCCACATTAATTCTGAGAGGCCCTCCTGCTACCCTTCTATCCTGAAGACGTATACAGAGATTTCCTCCGAAACGTTCGTACCTGCCTGACAAGTTACACGGTGTCACACCAAAGAAGACGGCTATCATCACGAGCGGGTTAAATCAAAGCAAAATATGTAATATAATTTGCAGGAAAACACTTTGAATCATCCTGCAATATCTGAAATAGCAAAACGGAACGATTCATCAGACACTCAATCAGATGTCGCGGACAGGCGGCTTACTACAGTATCGTATTCGGTAGATTGTTTATGCTCATTGGCATGGTCTGTTGCCGCCGCTATTCTACCTCCAGAATTTGCAGGGGCAGTAAATCAAAATAGGTCACGACATTGCTGAGATGGTTCCCAATATTCCAAGTTGCCCCTACATGCTTCTCATGTAGCCCTCCCGACACTTAAATTTAGTAATAACCAATTTCATACTTTGTATACATGTAAAATAGCCACTTCCACCGGGTGACAACCAATTGCAGTTAATAAATATTATTATTATTTCAAATCATTCCAAGCCACTATTCATCTGGCATTTCTTACTACAAGTCCCCTTTTCCCAAAATACCGAAAAAATGTGGCCAGAAATAAAGATTATGAATTGATTTAAACGCTAAATGGCCATGTTAGATTGCAAAACAAAATATTCTTAAAAGGCGCTAAGTAACTAACTTCATAAGGCAGAGTTCTTCTTGAAAAACCAGCAGTACATCAGCTAGGCAAGAAATATCTTGTATTCTGCTAAACCCGAAGGTTCATTACGGTTTTTACAACAGCCAGCCACTTGACCCTCGCCTGAGCCAGATTAATCCAGTACAGGCCCTTGTAGATATAATAAGGCTGACCGATATTCTTATTTTTAAGTTGTAGAATTTGAGGCCAAACAAGCCTAAATCTTATACCTAACCTAACCTAACTCTTATACCTACATTTGGGCGCTCTGAGATCTTTTATTCACGTCCAAGAAGCGTCATAATTAAATAAGATAGAACACCACTTGTCCGGACGCTGGTTATCCGGATCGGCTTGGCCCTTCCGGTAAATTTGTCGAGAATTCTACAAAAATAAATTGCCTTGAAATTACCGGTTATCGGATCAAGTACAGTACAGTGCTATGGCTCCTAGAACTTCAAATCAGGCGTGATCGGAAGGTTTAGACGTATGTACTTATTGTAAACAGTAACAGTCGAACTTAAAACTGCCAATGTAGAATATTTTTTAAAAAAATTAATTATCTGGATTTGCTGCATATCCAGACTTCTCGCCGTCCCAATTAATCCGGGTAAGTGGAGTTCTACTGTAATTTGGGACCAGTGTTTGTAGAGTTCTGAATCATACGTAGCTGACACAGCATCATGTAATAAACACAGGAAAGAACGACACAAGTGTTTCGTCGTCGCTCATGGTTGTTACAGTGGCACGAAGATCCTTCAGAGCCTCAATAAAGCAGCAGGGATACAACGAATTGCCAGAAACATCGTAATTGTGCGTTTCTACTTGCGGAAAACGTCAAATTAATTTTTGAATATCAAACTACATAGACTTACTTCAACTACTCCCGTACCGTAACTGTCTAACTTAGTCGGTCCGGGCGAATAGTGCCTCTAATTTCCTGTCCAAAATTTTCGTGACGCAAGAACTTTGTTGTTCACAGTTTTTACGTTCTGCGTTACGTCAGAGATTTTCAACAAAGCAGCATCATTTCAAATCATACACACAAAAAAAAACTGCCAACACAAATCATTAAGCTGCAAATAATTACACCAATTAGAACATGTCAGACTTCCGTGTACCTCTAATTTACACCTGACTTTACATGTCTGTTTACTCACTGGACTCCATGCAGGAGTACTATTGCCAAGCCGCCTTCCACATCACAGCCGCGACAGATTTTCACTAAATTTACCGCGATTGTTGTATAATTAGCTCGGTCTGGACGCCAGCACGGTGATGGGCTTCAGGATCGGCTGCTGGGCTCTACTGGGTTGCGGCTCCGGGCTGCTGCTACAGCTAGACGAAGCCGTGGTGGCTGCTGGAGCTGCCGTTTGGACGAGCGACGTCGATGTTCCTGCCAAAGACCGTAGCGTCGTGTAGAAGTCGTGGTACGGTGCTGGGGCCGTATACAGACCCGGATGCTGGAGCCGCAGCGAACAGTACTGTCCGGGTGGCGTCGACTCCGACCCCAGTAGACGCTCGACGGAGAACCCGTGAGTTGCGATGGGTTTGGGTAACGGCTGCAGTAGGCTGGGGTACGGGTATGGATAGCGGTGGTAAGGGTTGCAGTAGAGCGGTGAGAGGCCCCAAGGGCCGGGATAGGGACCTCCTGCGGGGCCCAGACCCCCTGGGTACAGACCCGCAGCCCCTAGCACCACGGTGCGCTTGAATGCAGCCAGCCGACTCCTACTGGCCGCTGTGGATCGCCTGCGAAGCTTTCCCGTGGTACCTCCGATGAAGACGTCCTCACTGCTCGGGTCCAGCATCCAGTAGTTGCCCTTGCCGGGGTCGTCGTAGTGACGGGGCACCTTCACGAAGCACTTGTTCAAAGAGAGGTTGTGGCGGATCGAGTTCTGCCACCCCTGCTTATTCTCGCGGTAGTAGGGGAAGTTCTTCATGATGAATTCGTATATACCGTTAAGTGTGAGGCGCTTCTCAGGGCTCTGACGGATTGCCATCATTATGAGGGCGTTGTAACTATACGGTGGCTTCTCGTTCTTTTTCTTGTCGCCGTCGGCCTTAGAGATATCCGCGGACGAGTCCTGTTTGTCCTTGTTAGTGCTGCAGTCTAGCGGCGGAGGTGTGTCACCCCCTGTCACGTCTAGATCACTCTCACTGTCCGAGCTGCTAATATCGGGGCTGCAATGTGCCAAAGTGGGGCTCATGTCGGGACCACAATGTGCCATAGTGGGGCTCATGTCGGGGCTACAATGTGCCATAGTGGGGCTCATGTCGGGACTCGGTGCCCGCGTAGCTGCTGCGGTTTCTGGCAATATAGCGCTGATGCTGAAAGAAGACTTGAGAGGCGTGCGGGCCATCACTAGGGGGTGTAGCGGGCCCTCTATTTTGACCATGTTGACATGCGAACAAAGGGGAGATGAAGATTGCACCTACTGTGTTCAAAATCGTCTCACTGTAAAACAACTCAACTGTCCCACTATGCCGCAACTACAAATTTTGATTTATCAGCACTTTAGATCAGTATATCTACCACATCCAGTTGCTTGTCACAGCACCCAACAAACGCCACAGTCGCAAGGATGGACTTGGAGATTTTGTTATACAGCTTTCTGTCCTGAATCACCCGACCTGTAAAGTTTCTACGCTCGATCCAGAAACAAAGTTCAAACTTCCTTCACACCACTCGCCACTACATTCACATTATGCTCACAGTTCATAACCTCTTCATTCTCTTCGTGCCAGAACTTGGGCACACGTGGGAAGTTCCAGCAGCGCAGAAACTGGAAACCGCCTCGCCACGGCCAGTGCCTCTCTTCACCACAGCAGCGAACGAAGCTGTCCGCTCTCCTACCGTCGCCACTTGCAGCACTGATGCGCAGACGGAATCAGCAACTTCTGCAGCCAGTAGCCAGGAACCGCCACGTGCGGATCATCAGTAGACCTCTCAGCTTCTGCGGCTGTCTCGCGCAGATCAGCGACTCCGCCCCGACAAACCCCGCCCGATTCACGGCTACCTGACCAATCAGAGTTGATCAGTGCTGTACGGCGGGGGGCGGGACCGCCGTGACACAAGCAAGAATGGAGAGGAAATGAAACCAGTTTCCATACATGCATAGCAACCATCATGGTTACTGGGATTGTGTTTTTATGGATACATCAGACAGCACGCGCGTTACCGTTATGTCAGTAACGAAATATTTGCATTTGTGTCCACCGTAGTGACTGTACCTTATGAGTCGATAGTGACAACAGCGGGGAAAGTATTTTCAAGGCACTTTTATCGATTTGTCTGGTAGAAATGCGCACAATGAGCAAAGTCATTTGATCATTTCTTACACCATTTGCAAAACTAACTTTCGAAGCAAACATGGAATTTCTTCACACACGCCTCTCGACCTGCATGACGTCACCAATACCGCTTCCTTTTAGTGCCTTTGTCAGTGTGTCTGCCATACACGTGTGCAATATAACACTTTAGCACTGTCGTAATTGAAACTAATGAAAATTACTTGGTATATCAAATGGCTTGACTAGGCAAACCCAGTGAAACGAAAAACTCAAGGGAAATCAGATAAAGATGTAGAATAAGTGCGTTAACTGCGGTGGATATCGTTATGGGCAAATGAATTTCAGAGAGCTGTAAAAAAGGGTTTAATGCATAAGTTGGCGTCGCGAAGCGTTCCTGTTGGCAGTTACATCAGGTTAACAGGACTGTTAACATGGATAACAATGCTGATGATGGGCCCAAGAGGACGGAAAAGTGATGTCAACGAACCTGGTGTCAAAAGACGTCAACTGCGCATTTTGTTAGCGTGGAGACGTGAAGGAGCCTTCTGTGACACTGTCTGTTGTAACAACAGCTAAGAACAGAATGTTTCAGAAAGGAGTACACAAGTGGGTAATTAAAGCGTTAACACGTTCAAGATTAAAACGCTATTATACATGAATATTCAGCTTGTACCGCGCAGTAAACACATTCCGTCTCTGTTATAAAACCAAACATTTAACGCTGTATAGGGAAATAATCGCTGTTTGTTCTCAGATCCATCCAAACAAAACAAATATATACACTGTGTGGGCTGAAGTTAGAATTGATAAATGTTAAGCTGGCGGTACATATAGTGACCACTGGGCTTTACAGAGATAAATATCTGTTATAAAAACCAACCAGTTAAAGCTGTATAGGGAAACATCGATGTTTGTTCTCAGCAGAACGTAGAATTTTTTAATGTTAAACTGGCGGTACATATAGTGACCACTGGGGTTTAGAGGGTCAAATCTCGGTTATAAAAGCCAGTCAGTCAATGCTGTATAGGGAAATAATGCCTGTTTGTTCTCAGACCCACACAAAACACATAAATACACTGTGTGGGCAGAACGTAGAGTTGTTGAATGTTAAACTGGCGGTACATATAGTGACCACTGGGCTTTAAAGGGTTAAATCTCTGGTATACAAACCAGTCAGTTAATGCTGTATAGGGAAATATCGCTGTTTGTTCTCAGATCCATCCATACAATACACACAAATACACTGTGTGGGCTGAACGTAGGTTTGGGAATTTTAAACAAATCCGCAACTGATCCCGGTGCCCGAGCTGTCTAAGGCGTGGGTCTGAGGCCGCTCGCTTGCTAGGATTGCGGATTCGAATCCCGCCAGAGGGGCATGGTCATCTGTCTCTTAAAAATGTTATGTGTTGTCAGGTAGAGGTCTCTGCGACTCGTCGATCACTAGTTCAGAGGATTCCGACCGAGTGATCTCCAAACCTCACAAGTGATGTCTAGGCCTTCTAAGGCTGTGCAGCCATGAAAAAAAAAATTAACCTGTTGTTACATATAGCAACTGCTGTGCAAAAACACAGCGGCTGTTAATCGACGTAAGAGGCCTACATCCGACAAGCTTTCACGTTAAAATGAATATGAGTTTATGCAAACAACATCAACTGCTTGATCTGCTCAAAGCAGAAACAGCCTGCATGTATTAAACTTGATCTGCAGTTCCAAATAAAAAAAGATAAAGCATTTCCGTTACAGGCCTGGAGTGGTCCAGAGGGTTCCAGGAAGTTAAGGTTCCCAGATTACATGACAACGGCGCAGGATAGTGGTAAGGTTGTCAGTCTTACGCACCGGCCGCCTTTACCCCCAGGAAATGCTCCTGGTACTCATTTCTGTTAGAGGCTGAGTCGACCCCAGGGCCATAGAGCGATCGGAAGGATTATATAAATGAAAAATGCCAATGAAACCATCTGGAATCGAACCAGCGACCTTCCGTTTTGTAGCAAAGCACCTTAACCACTGTGCTACCGCGGTCCCCTACAGTTTAGACTTAAGTTTATGGAAATTACAGCCATTAAATACTTGGCTACAAAATCGAATTATGCCTAAGCTTTTCATTAGTTTGTTTCGTAATTTTATATAGCTCAGGATAGGGACAGGTTGCGGGCACTTGTGAATGCGGTAATGAACTTTCGGTTTCTGTAAAATGCGGGGAATTTCTTGACTAGCTGAAAACCGCTTAGCTTCTCAAGAAGGACTATGTTCCATAGAGTAAGTAAGTAAAAATTTTAGGTTATCAGTGTTGTGTTCGTGAAGGTTAGTTGGGACTGGGCTTGCCGTCTTCCGGCACCCGACGCCGTGCAGAATATTATAAACGTACCAGTGACTCAGAGGAACAAACTGCCTCCGTTCAGTGAGGAACAGTAAAGTCGCTCAGTGCAGAGCGGAGGTACCTTGATGGTGAAGGCAGTAGGCTTGCCGTCCTGTGCAGCTAACGGAACATTACCACCAGCACACAAAGTGTCCATTCCAAACGACATCAACTTTCACAGACGCCTCAATCAGAACCTCAAAACGTAAACTTCAACCAAAACTTGCACGCCTTCGTCCTATTCGCTTTTGGCTACTACTTGCCTTCCTTTGAAGATGGGACCGATATTTTGCATTCCCGAAACGTCGATGACCAACTACCGACGTATGCCGCGCATCATCCCAAAAGAGTGAAGACCTGAGCCAGCATTTTTTGACATATACACGTAAACGTAAAGCCTAAACATGAGCGGGCGCTACAGTAATTTTCTTGACGACCCCGGGAAATGGCGGGCTGGACGGTCCGGGGATCGAATCCCGGTGAGGGCGAGATTTTCCGCACCCGTCCATACCGGCTCTAGGGCCCACCCAGCCTGCGAATCAATGGGTACCGGGTCTTTCCCGGGGGTAAAGCGGTCGAGGCGTGCCGTTGACCACCCACCCCCGTCTAGCGCCGAGGTTAAGGAAGGAGTAGAGCTATACCTCTACTCCCCATCTAGGCCTTTGTGGCCTGTTCAAGGATGAACTTTGCCTTTACCTTTACCCCAGGATATGGCATGGCTTGGTCCGCCGTCCAGCGAGACCCATGTAGAACGTTTCTAGCAGGCTACCTTCACGTGACCTAACAACAATCAGACCATGCGCAATCATACACCAGTGACTTGACACTCGTTGAAGTACAAAACGATTTTGAATTGGGTTAATTGGCGGTCTGTGCTTTGTTCTGCTGGAGACAATGGCTGGATATGACACGCGGATAACCAGGTCACAATGTGATGGAGGAGGCTACACAGTATCTGCTGTAGAACAACTACAGCAGGTGCACTCAACCCGTAGCTCGCAGGCAACCTGTTGCCCGCGACACAGCGGTATATTTCCCGTGGTGAATGGTGCTGAGAAAACGCGTCTTAACTCCAGCCCTAACACAGTCGAGATAAAAAGCTGAATCAATTTTTAAAAAATTTATATATATACACACACACACACATATATATGTGGGCCGGGTAGCTCAGTCGGTATAGCGACTGAGCTACGGGCTGGACGGTCCGAGATCGAATCCCGGTGGTGACGAGATTTTCCGATCGGTCCTGGGGCCCAACCAGCCTCCTGTAAAATGGGTACCGGTTCCTTCCTGGGGGTAAAGTGCGCCCAGGGCGTGCTGCTGACCACTCACTCCTTTCTAGTGCCGCGGTCATAGAAGAGTAGAGCTATACCTCTACTCACCCTCTGGGCCACACCGAGCTTGTAAAGGGATCACTTTACCTTTTATATATATATATATATAAGCTATTTATTATAGAAACGCGCATTTTTACTGCGTGGGAGGTACAGACAAATACTCAGGTAAAATTACACGTGTATTTTTCAATTTTCGTACTGCGCATTTCACTTCATGTTGCCCGAATGCAGACCAAATTTTACCGAAGTTACCCGCAACACATCAAAGTTCGAGCGGTTCTGAACTATCGGATAGTTCTGTAAGTTCCAATACAACCTGTGAAAAGCCAAGTTTGTATTGCGACAACGAAATCTAGATGGATCGCCCTGCTCTCTTACGAGCAGACACGTGCCATGACACCTGCAACGAGGAACGACTTATGGTGTGAACACAGAAAGGTCTATGGGAAACTTTGTAATCGCCGAAATAAGAAAATCCATGGGAAACATGGTGAACACCAAAATAAGGAAATCTATTGGAATGTTTTTCAAACCCAAATTAAGGGAATCTATTGGAAACGTTCTGAACCCGAAATAAGGAAATTTATTGGAAAATTTTTGAACTCCGAATTAAGGAAATCTACTGGAAATATGACGAACTCCGAAATAAAGAAATTTATTGGAAATTTTTTTAAATTCGAAATAATGAGATCTATTGGAAACTTTGC
>Ga0123354_10008826_pt1 | contig 15371 bp, 5 predicted proteins | sample TergutLab28metaG_2_FD_97872 | JGI IMG/M metagenome (GOLD analysis project Ga0123354, IMG submission 97872) | Labiotermes labralis P4 segment gut microbial communities from Petit-Saut dam, French Guiana - Lab288 P4 | ecosystem: Host-associated > Arthropoda: Insects > Digestive system > Gut ...
TGCGCTGACCACGTGACACCCCTCTACCCGCAAAAGTTGGCACTAACTTCGCCGACCGGCGGCAGCCGCTCTGTCGGTATAGTTCGCGTGCGGACTAAGGCCACGGAGTTTAGTTTAGTTTAGAATCATTAGTGGGCCCAAAACGCTCCCTTGCTGCGCACCTGAGGTTACTTTGATTTTCTTGGATAGTTGCCCTCCTACTCTTACCCTTTTTGTACGACCCACAAGCAATTCCCTTGCCCAAACGACTACGGTCGAATCCACGCCCGAGGCCGCAGTTCCGTAAGCAGCCGATTAAAAGAAACTAAAGCGAAAGCCTTGGAAAAGTCAATTATAATCGCATCTATACCGACCCCCGCGTCCAAAGAGTCCGCTATGTCCTGGCACACCGTGACGACTTGACTTTCGCATGAGTATCCCAGTCTAAACCCATGCTGTCCCTCGTATAACCAATCATTCTTATCCCGGACTTGCCTCAAACACACTGATATAACGTGTTACAGCTGCTTGCAAAACACAGAGGATACAGCATACTTAACACCGGTGTTTATATGCTTATTTCACAGGAAAGTAATTACGGTAGACGCGTGTCCTTTTAGAAGGAGTGGTACATATGGCTACCAGTGGTTATAAATCGTTAATTTCCACGATACAATAATGACGGCACACAAGAGTCCTTCTGCTGGGGATTTGTGTAGATGTGGTTAGGGTTGTGAGCCAGTTATGACGTGCAATTTATTATGAATGGCAAATTGCCTAAGCAGACGCAATATCATGGAGGCGTGTAGGTTGTGAAAGTAATGCTCCATGCATTACATAGTAACTTTTTACGTCAAACTGCAGCCACCTTATCCGGATAAAATTTACACTTATTTTAGAGGGTTGGGTGGGTCGCAGGAAAAATGTGGACGCCTTTTGGAGGTATTAAGTGTCTAATGGGAATCGAAATGTTTGCAAACTGTAACCGGCATACGAGATTTGAGTTTCTTGTAGCAGTGTTACCGAAGGTTCAAGATGTTTCAGACGTTGCTGTGTGTTTATTGGTTATTGGTAACAGAAGTTTCGATGGAGGGTCAAGGAGTCAAAAAAGTATAGCTATTTTTCTATGGCTATTTGAACATGACGACGGAGACAGTACAGTCCTTCGAAAGGCTAGTAACTGTTTGACAATTCAGCGCAGCTTAAAATTCATGATGAATTTAATATTTGTAGAAGTTATAAGTACTGTCGCTCTCCATGCACGTGATATGTACGTCTTCCTATGCCTAACGTTTTGCGCAGTGTGCGTTACTTATAAAGGGAACAAGAGGAAGACTTAAATGGGAAGTCAGGTCAACTGAACAAAAGAAACGTTGACAGGCTTATCACACAACAAGGGAAGTTCGATGTTATGCAAATTAACCTGCTTGTCTTATTAACGAGTTTTCTAATTGTTTTGTTTGTTTGTTACAGGTAAGAAACCAGTTGAATTCGAATCTCATTTTCATCCGGTAGTTAATTTTCAGGTACGTAAGATTTTTAAACTTTCTGCGCCATTAGCCTTATGGTTGATATCCAGCTAATCCTTTTAAATTGAAATGTTGAAATATTCTAAAATACATGTGAAGTAAAATCCTTGCTTTGACTATGTCTTTCCTCTTTGCGCCATGAATTCTGCTGTTGGGAAACAACATTATCTGCAGGAGATGGTGGAGAATCTTACAGAGTTGTTACCAGTTTCATATCGTGCAATTTCACACACTTGTCGGTGGTAAATATTCTGGGACGTTTCCAAGAACAGTAGTGCTTTAATCTTCAAGTTCAGTCAGTCAAAATTTTATTGCCTGAACTTGATGATGAAGGCAGTTTATTGGAAAAGTCAGTGATTATTTAGCAGTCAGTAGAGCGTAATGTAACGAAAGACTTAATTCCTCAGTGTGGTCTGTAGTTTGCGTATTTATGACGTTTTAAGTTTCATCCTTTTAGTCATTGTCCTCACGAAGGACAGGTGTACATAAAAAAAACAATTCATTCCTATTTTTCTGTTTGCACGATCAAGCTTGTTATAATGACTATATGAGACAGGTGATAAACACTGTGAATGGAAGGTCAGCCATCGCAGGCTTCTGGCGTTAAAATTTAACAAAATATGACAAAAACGGAATTCATTTATGTTCTGAAGGGATTTAGTGTCCGTGTTACCATTGTTGTTTGGGTTGTCTAGCCCAGACCGTTGTTGTAAATCTTCAGTTTCAAATTAGTGTCGCTAGTTTAATTTTTGCACAATGAAGTTTTTTGTTTGTTAACGTTAATAGACTCCAGTTCGTGTTCTAAGAACGAAAGATTCTTCTCTACAGGCAGACAGGCCTCACATGTCACAAGGGTCTGTTAACAGCTAATTAGGTTGTCAGATATGACACTTTGACAGCGGAGTTCATGAAAATTGAAGTCTTCTGGGATATGCCGTCGTGTTGATTGGAAACTACTTAAAGATGTCCGTTGTCACCAGTCTTATTATTTTTATTTGGCCGTGAGTGTGAAAGCAACATGCATTTCCGGAACGCGCGTGATTGTATTCCAAAAGGCACACCGTTGCAACCCAGAAGTTTTCGAATTTTAATTATTTGGTTGCTGTTTGCACTGTCTGGGGGCGAGTATTTATTGTTTATTATGTTTAAACCAAATAGGACGATGTCTCTTGAAACAAAAAATTTCATTGTATATGTTGTCTTAGGTTCTTTGGACATAACATTGAAGTTCAGTTCAGTTGTGACCATACTCTCAAGAAGTTCTGGTTGTTATTATTAACTTTATTATGGGCCCCATGATTTAATCGTTTGAAAATATAGACCTACATGGAAGGTGTGGTTCATTTTGTATTTTTATGTAATCGAGACTTACTTCGGAGAAAACGAATGGTTTAAATATTAAAAGATAAAAACTGTATATGTCAAACATATCATTTATTGTATGGAGGCTACATATTTCGACCCTACAAAGAATCGAAACATGTAGCCTCCATAAAATAAATGATGTGTTTGACGTATACTGTTTTATCTTGTAATAGTTAAACTCCTAACACATCGGGATGACTTCAAGCAAAACAAAACACATGTTTATTGATAGGGTAGGTGTTTAGTGCGAGCGTAGTTTTCGTGATATACAAAAAATTTGAGAGTTTTTAAGAAACTTTATTCAGGATCAATGCCTTCTTCTTATTAATACCACAGTTGCTTATGAGACCATAAATATGTCAATTGTTTAACATAGAATCACCCTTTACATGGATGAACATGTAACTGAATCTTCTTAAATAAGGCGGCAGATAGTCCGATTTGCAAATTTTGCGACCATGCCTTACAGATATTTTCCTAAGTTGGCATTATACCTTAATAATATGTCCTATATTGGGAGTGTACCTGACAAATATGTCCTTATATCAGCACGCTACCTTACGAGAGTTAACTTATTCCGGCACAGTACTTTAGAAATATGTCCTAATACCGGTATGTAGCCTTAAAAATATTCTTACATTTCGGAAAATTACTTTAGAAATACGTCGTTACATAGGGGCAATACAATAGAAATATGCCATTGTATCAGATTAGTACCTCAAACACATCCTCCGTGTATCGGGTATGGTACTTTAAAATTATTCCTATGTAAAAACAGTACTTTAAGACGTGCTCTTGTTTTGGGATATTATCTTGAAAACATGGCCAGGCATATCTTTCCCGCCTTTATCTTCCTCTCACACAGTTATTGTACTCTCTTTTGACGCTACATGACACCAGACGACGACGTTGTGTCGTTAAATAGTGGGTAAACAAACCCTGCAAATAAACAGGAATACTGATATAATGAGAATATACGATTGTTATGGTAGGTGTCTATGAGAAACTTTGTTCACTTCAACTATGTTTCTTTGCCGAAGGAGGAATATGTTTACGTAATGGTGAACCTACAGTAGCCAGCCAGTCTTTGCGCTGTCTGAAATGAATACATGAACGCTAGGATTCTAGAGTTATGTCTGCATGTGACCCCATCGTCTAAACTTCTTTTCGAACCAGTTGGTTCACCAAGTGTTGCATACGTACAGAACTGCAGCCAGGAATTTGCGTTCGTTCGTAAAGCGAAGTTATATCAAGCCATTTAGTATGCCCCATAAAAGCAACGTTAAATCTGGAATTACTTTCCGGAATGATCCACAAATTACCAAAAGAAATACGAAAACTGTTATTTCCTCAAAAGGAATAACACAAACATCGGAATCAGATTATTACGAACGTTGCAAGAAGTCAGAAACAATTGTAATAGAAAAGGTGTCCAGTAAAGAAAATTGAAAAAAATAAACATTTCATGACTTTAGTTTTTCCCTTGGCTTATGTGATGCCAGGGCCTTCGTTTTATTCGAAGGATGTCGATGCCTTAGTTCGTGTTTGGAAGCTGAGTATGTGTTCTTTCTGTAAAATTTTGTATGAGTGAAAAGTCGTAAAATGAAAATTGTTTGCGTCATGTGTACGACCCTTTGCCTGCCAAATTCTCTTCCGAGGTAATACATTGATAAAATGGCAGAATTTTTAAGCAGATATTTGGTACAGGGCTATTTATTTTACTTATTGCTTACAAAAAACGCCAATGTAAGTGTTTTATTTCATTCCACCAAATGTTACCGTAGCCTGTAGAATTGTAAGTGAGTGAGTTTGTATATTTTTAATCACTGTAGTAACTACACCGGGGATCACGGGTAATGTTTATCCCCTGACGGATTCATTTGCAGAGCACCACTCAGTTGTTTTATTACTAAACACATGGGAAATTACCAAATGCTGTAATCAACATAGACCATACCCCTTCCCCCTATTCTGGGCGTTCTGATGTGGAATTCACGTGCAATGCCAATGTGTTTAATGTACATAAAAAATGTTTCCATGTGTTAAATTCTGTATTTTATTTTCCACAAATTTTTCTTATCAGCTGAAGCTACTTTATGGTGCCCTCAAAGGATTCATCCTACCGTTGTCGACATTACAGTTCCATGTTAGTAGATAAGAGCAGCTGGATACTGCGAGTGCTTGCAGGGTAATAAAGTAATCTCACATAACAGGAATTCCTTTACCTGATTGTTCGTATTACCCACCACTTCTGTCGTACCTCACGCTTGAAGGGTGGAAGAAACAACGGGTCGTAATGCTCTTCTGTGAAACACTTGTCTTGTGCTCAGGTTATGAGTGAGTGAAATCCACGCCCAAGATTTGTCGCCAAGATTATTCATTGTCTTATTTTTGTTTCTGTTAAAATTTGTTTTTCTTCAGATAGCTTACATTACTAGTCTGCAATAAAGTGACTGAGGCACAGGAATGTTTACGGAAATAGTTCGCTTGGAAAGTTTAGTGCCAAAGTTTACGATTCGTATCAGTATGTAAATCGTTGAATTGAACATGTCTGATGATTGTGCAGTTTTCATGAAATTATTTAGGCTCAAACTACTGTAAGGTTTAAACTAAAAGCGGTTTTAATATGCCACATTTCAGCTGCGTTTCTGGTTTACGTTGCAGTACAGGAAGAATAAAGAATAAAAAAAATTAATCTTTATAAACACAACTGTGAGAACCTGAATTTTGGGAGAATTCGTTGCTTTAGTAATGATGAAAGGAAAGTAAGAAAATCATTTAATTACTTCTAACAATTTTGAAAACCCTTGAGAAAATGGAAAGCTATCGTACACTTGGGCTTATATTGCAATTACCTCCCTTGATATAGTATGCCATAGTTGAAGAATAAAAAACCAACTAGATGTCACTTGTTATATTTAATTTACTTCTTAGATACTCATCATGTTTCGGACATTAATATGTCCATTTTCAGGATTTTGCGACTATGCTGTTGAACTACCACATTGGCTGTATTGTTCTTGGATTGCTGTTTGCTGAAGCACTACAAGTTGTGCTTCAGCCGGCAGCCCGGATACCACTCTAGCCGAAACACACCCTAACTCCAACACGCAGCAATCCAAGAACAATACAGCCAATGTGGTAGTTCAACAGCATAGTCTCAAACTTCTGAAGATGGACATATTAATGTCCGAAACATGTTGAATATCTAAGAAGTAAAGTAAATATAGCAAGTGACATCAAGTTGGTTTTTTATTCTTCAACTATCACAATGATGCACGGTCCAATAAACATCAAATAGTATACCATGTTGAGAGAAATGGAAACGATATTTACCGAAACCATACAAACCCTATACGCACAGAAACTGAGACATTAATCTACCGGCCTTAACAGGTTAAGACTAAATTTCCAAAAAGAGTGTACTACACAGAAAATTTGGCTCCACCTTCGCCCATTCCATGAGACAAACCTATAAGGACCTTGAATAAAGACGACTGTTTTGGAATTGCGTGTCTAAATACGGAACAAAGTAGTTACAATGTCTCAGTTATTGCGGAGTTACAAATAACCAGTTGCCGAATTTGAAACCTTTGATTGAAACCAAACCAGTTCCTCCTCTTAAGCAAAATGTCATAAAACTCTTTGTGGCCTTGTACGTAACGCATTAGTGTAGGAAGGTACAAAGCATTTTAATTCCCGTGAAATGAGTTATTGACATGTGAGCACGGAACACGGAAGCTAGCTTGTAGACCATCACCTGAATACAGAATTTTTTTTCCGTGTTACATAATTCACTGCGTAGTTTTATTGTCGTATCCATTTCGGTAATTATAGCAGGAAATGTGTAAAGAAGTCTATCTTGTACACTACTTATGTGTACTGTTCTAGTTATCTTAAAATGACTACAACTGTGGGACTTCCTTCCCGTAGAATGCTGGTCATCAGGGAGCGTAAGCAGGCGGATGGACGAACGGAAGAGAGCCAATTCAAAGATTAGCCTTCGCTGTATGTGTGTGTGTGTGTGTGTGTGTGTGCGTGTGCACTTGCGCGGATGTAGCAATTTGGGAAGTGGCTGCGCTCCATAATGTGTGTGATTCAGGATGCTGCATGATGTATAGCACATTATCACGTACGCATTGTCTTGCACTGTACGGGTATCCACTGCGAATAGATAATTTGACCGCGTTTGCCCAATATCGCGCTGAATTTGCTACCCTCATTAAGGCATGACTGGTGTAAGTGGCGCTGTTGGTTAAGTTGTTTTGTAAAATTGTTTTGAAAACTTAAGGGTGGCGGAGGTTTCATGGGACTGTCATTCTTTTGGGAGGAACAGCGCAGAGTCAGAGCATTTTGAAGTGAGGAGAAACTTGCATAATGAGGATCACCACACAACGTGCTATACATCAAGCTTTGTGTGAGTCGTAAGGTCATGAAGGTTAATGAGAACAAAGTATGTAACGCGTATGGTAGATTTAAGAAAGGTAATAATTTTAGTTGGAAAAGTCAAAACAAAACATACACGAGGAGGGACAAACGAAGAAGATTCTTGCAAAAGTATACTTTATTCATCATGGTAAACTTCGATGAGCGAGTTCCAGAATAGGTGGGATATGTGGCGCTTTACACCATTTCTTCGATTTTCCCAATCTCTCTAAACCATTAGCTAATGCTAATGTAAGAACTCAACGGGTAGATGCGTATTTTTAAACGTGATTTCGCAAAAACTTTAGATTGAAAAAGGCAAATTGCAACGAAAACAGCAAGACGTCTTTCCAGCTAATTTTATTCAATTGTCAATTTATTGATACATTCATTAGGCTTATACCATTCTCGTGTACCAGGCACGTCATTCAGTATAACGACCAGGGTAAGAGCTAGACGACCTGAGAATGTGGTGGGAGGGGAGCTTACAGCCACTTTGTCAATATTATTTCTGGTGACCAGCCTAATTTCCACTGTTCTGTGGTTGCTGCTTAACTAATTAGCCATAAGTCACTTTCTTTGTCTTTAAAAAAAAAGGTAAAGCAATCCCATTACAGGCCTGGACAGACCCTGAGGTTTCCAGGAGTTTGGAGCTCCCAGATTTAAAGACAATCGGCACTAGAAGGTGGTAAGGTTGCCAGCCATACGCACCGGCCGCCTTTACCCCCCAGGAAATATTCTGTTGCTCATTCATGTTAGAGGCTGAGTCAACTCCAGGGCCATAGTGCGGCCGAAAGGGTTATGTAAGTGAAAAATTCCAATGACACCATCGGGAATCGAACCCGCGACCTTCCAGCTTGTAGCGCAGTTTCTCAACCAACTGTGCCACCGCATACCCCCTTCTTTGTCGTACTCGCATGAATTACAAAACAGGTGTTTATGCAATTCCCTGTAGGGCTGTGAAACTTTGAGTGGTATTGTAATTCTGATGCCTTATTTTTTGTAGGAAAACTTTGTCTAAAAATGAGCATGGACACTAATTGAAATATTTTCGTGATACTGGGTAAAGCACTGATGGTTGGCCGGTGGGGGGGGGGGGTAAAGTAAATACCTTTAGGTTCTGAAGTTCAAATAAATAAAAGTTTATATAATTTTTCGATAGAAGTTTCATATTTTTATAGACCATAATGGAATTTTATATTTTATTCGATGTAAATTTCCCACCTCAGTGTGGTATGTACGTGACATATACACTTACCCGCCTAGAACAGTTTACGATGACAGAAGAAAATAACTGAACAGAAAAGTGTGTTTAATCACGAGTAAAGTCATCCTGTTGTTTTTATTAAATTACTGTCTTCAAAAGTTTTCAGACCAATATAAGAGCATAGGTGTTCCAACATTCATTTTTTGTAATATCGTCTGTTGATGGCCGAATTATGTCGCATATGTAAGAAATGCATGAATGTTGAAAAGTTTATACTGTTGTATTTGTCTGATAACCATTGAAGACAGGGATTATTGAATATTTGAAATTGTAATTAATAAAAACTAACTCGGAAAGACTGCAGTCGTGGCATCGTACTAAATACGGTAATAAACCTTAAGTCAGACTCCATAAAACACGGAAGGATGAAGAGTTTAATATGTAGCTTAGCCTCTTCGGGCATCTTAAGGTCTGTCCTGTGGAGTTGGTAATTTACTTTTTCAAATTAAACGAATTCCTGTACGTAATTTCTAAATTTCTCTGCTACTGACTGTATGCAGTTTATATATTCAAATCAGTTGGATAGTTCATAAGTGTCTTTACAGTTGAACTTCGATCAAGTATTAACAGTGCTGTGCACCATGATGTAACCTTTAACCTTTTGGCGCTGGAATTATTTTTTTAATTTTAGCACACCCTGTATATAAAATGTGAATAATACAGGAACCAAATACGTTAGAATTACGAAACAAACTGCATTCTGAAGAGAAAAAACTGATAGTATATATCATGTTTAAAATATTCAGTACCTATATTTGTTGAATAAATATACAAGGTGTCCCAGAAGGAATGTGCCAGACTTCGGGAGGGTGTTCCTTATGTTAAAATATACTGATATAACCCAAGGCACCTATGTCCAAAGTTGAACGGTTACGGAGATAACGGCCAGAGAAGTCTGAAACTTTGACAGCTGTTACACACTTATTGATTACCGAATACATATTAAAACTGGCAGGAATATGTGGTTTCTGTAATGTTAATATCTGCACTTAACATCAAACTAACTTGCGAGTGACATAAATCCATTAAATTGAACTACAAAAACACTCGCACTCATGTCATAGTTGTCCTTAGGGTTACAAGCATTATACATGAGAAAGCCCCTCGGTGACGTAACATGGCTGACTGCGCAAAGCGTCACGCAGGCACAGTGAACACTGCATTCCCCTCTCAAGGCCGCTAGCATTGTCACGTGACATATCAGCTGTGAAGTTTGGAGTATTTGGAACCGCAAGAAGCCCCACTTTTGTCTGGCCATTATCTCCGTAACCGTTCAACTTTGGATATATGTGTTTTGGGTTATATCGGTATACTTTAACATAAGGAACACCCTCCCGAAGTCTGGCATATTCCTCCTGGGACATCCTGTATAAAATGCAACTTTAGAGGTTAGCGGTGCGGTACGACAGCTATAGTTGACATTAGGCGTTAAAACGTTAAGAAATGGTAAAGAAGTACCATTAACGTGATATTTTATATCTGTGTTAGTGCACACAACACGTACTGACGATACGATTACCATAATTAGAAAACGCGAATCTCATATGGGAGGTATAAGTTGTCATATTCTTTACATATGCGTATGAACGCTATTTATGGAGTCTTAGTACTATATCTGGCATTTCGCCACAATCCGGAATTTCGCGGGATCCTTTCTTGATGGTAATACTGTTATTTTTCATTGACATAACCCTTCCGGCTGCACTGCGTCCTGGGGTTGACACTTCCACTAACATAAACGAGTACCACAGTATTTTCTGGTGAGTAAAGGCGACGGGTACGTAGGGCTGACAACGCTACCACCTGCAAGTGACAACTGTTTAGAAATCTGGGATCCTCAGCCTCCTGAAACCCTCGGTGCCTATCCAGAGCTGTACAGGGATTGCTTTACTTTTACCCCTATTACATCTCTTGTAATAAAGGATAAGGAAGGTATAAATTAACTAATTCCTCAATATTGCTGGCACATATTTTTCGTAAATTTCATCCGTCTAATAATTTGAAGCACTATGTTAATCTCAAGAAGATTTTAAATTTTAAGTTTTACCTCAAAGAAAACACGTTGCGACTTTGTTATAAAGGCAAATCCGATCAATCCTGTTGAGGAAATTTATCACTGTTCCGAGAATCTTAGGAAACACACATGTGTATACAGTGAGAAAAAATATAGACTTCTTTCATGTCTGAGTTGGATGCATTTCTACTGCGCTTTAAAGGGAATAACGAAATTCGTATGCTGCAACTGGAAAATATGTAAAAGTGTCATCTGCTTTAACGTTCAGAAACTCTCGACTTTTGCTTGAGATTCGTACTTTTAGCGTTAACTGATTGGTCTGTGAAATGGAAGCTGTGAGTGTTTCTGCTGTGAGATAGGAAGTCATTTTTAAATATGGATTCCTGGAAATCTGTGCTTTCAATAATTAAGGCATCGTGAAGAGTATGCGACAGCAGACATGATTCGCAGACAGATATCTCTTTTGCAGTCTCTCTCCCTCTTCACTTTCACACATTAAAATATCAGTTATCATTATGAACACTTGCACTCTCCCGTCTCGTAGTATTTACTACGAGCCGGGACACACAATGGGCAATGTACGCACAAATTAACACTGTATAGCGTTCGTGCAATATTTATACCGTCGCACCTGTCCGAACAGCGTGGTACTGTACCATAGCACTCGATGACAGAGCTGTTAATTTTATATAATGCCCGCGGTAACAATGAAATATATTGTAGTCTTCAACGTAAAATTCCCTATATTTTACCCGACTGCAACCAAATTTGAATTTTCTCTACAGATTTACATAAAGTCCCAAATATCAAATATCACTGAAAACCGTCCTCTGGAAACATGCGGACAGAAGGACGGCATGAAGAAGCTAACGGTAGCTTTCGTGCATGTGCGAACGCAACTAAAAACATCTAATTGAGGTTCTAATCATCTTAGTAATTAAACAATTTAATGCACAAATTCTTGTTTTGTAATAAGTTTATTATGTTCCTCTACATCTTTCGAGCACTATGTTCTCATCATCAGAAGGTCAAAATTGTATTATACAGCATCTGGTATCATCACACCTGTAGGTGGCCGTCCCGTGCACTGGACGGCCACCTATTACAATTTTGACCCCTGATGATGAACACATAGTTCTCGAAACGTGTAGAGGAACACAATAAACTTATTATAAAACAAGAATTTGTGCATTAAGTTGATTAATTACTAAGATTATACTGAGAGAAACGGTCAGCAAAATATCAAAATTTCTAATCATCTGTCTTAAAATTTGCAATGTTTTAGCGTTTCAGAGGAACATGCTTCTTCTGTCTGTCTGTCTGTCTGTCTGTATGTATGTATGTATGCATGCATGTATGTATATATGTATGTATGTGCGAAGAAATAGGATCCTAGGCCGAAAAGAATGACACAGTTTATAAAACATCAGAGTGTTGAAGAACCCAGAAGACCAAAATATGTTAAATCCCCACCGCGGGAACGTGAAGTCTTAGTAGGGTCTTCGTTCACCTTTGGGAGTTTAATGTTGGGTACATGTTGTCGTCGCACGGACTAAGAGAGGCTTTACCTCGGAATTTATGTGCTCGATATTTTCAGCACATACGGCCTTTACCTTCTCCTCTTCGCACTCCTCCATAAACTCAGCTGGTGACATTCTTCCCCCCTTTCTTCTATCCTCCTCCTTGTATTTTATTGAAACAATGCCTAGTTCAAATCTTGGGACTGCACCGACCTACGTTGAATAAAAGGAGACAGTAAGGCGAGTAGACTGAGAATATGGTGAATGTGACGCGAGAATAACGCAGCCATGGGTCTTATACAGTTAACTGTTTGCTCGTGTGTGGGAGAATATCTTGGGTGTAGTGGTCTGAATGCAGTGCAATATTGTTGAATGTCAGACCTCTTGACATTGTTTATGGCTAGAAATGTGACAAACGTTGATGCCAGTAACCTAGTGCGCTTTCTTATCCGTGAAGTACCCCTTCCATAATTAAGAATTTTACTGCTTTTTATTTTTTTTAAATCTAATTTACCTGACGTGTTGGAAAGAAGAAGTGCTTATGTACATTTTTAGGGTCAAGCTTTGGAAATATACCAAACGGAAGACCTAACGGAGATGGAAAGATGATATTAAAAATGGAGTTACTTTTAATTGAATTGGCTCATGATCTAAATCAGCGTCGATGTCGAATGAAGACTTTTTTGGTAGACATGTTGAAATGGCTACTGGGGGGCTGACTTTCTACTCCGATCATATTGTTGCAGTGCACAGCTGTGCAAGGACCGGTGGTGTGCAGTGTTGTTGTGACTAGAGCATGGGCGGCACAACACGAGCAGCCTAAGTCGCTCTTGCTGTTTCCGTTTACAACAGTCAGCGTGTAAATTATTGTCACTCCACCAGTGCTATTCATCTTCATTAATTACGTGGAACATCACTCGTTAAAATGATGCTGTAGGTACACACTGCTTGAGAAATACAGTCCAATACGTCCCTTATGTTTCAAAATTGTTAATAAATATACATCACATTTATCTCTACATTCTACTTTTTTCATTATTGGCTTAGAAATTTCCTATTGTTTTATGAATCGTAATATCCATAATTTTTTGAAAATATGAGTGGGCCTCAAACGACAAAGTACTTAATTTGTATTCTTTACCCAGCACTGTTAACTGTTTGATCAACCTCTAACAACAAAGTGTAGAACCCTTCTAGACAAGATAGTAGTTAATCAGGTTATAAAGAAATTGTTTTCGTATTGTAGGACCCAAATATTCATTATAGTTTTCAAAATTGCCCTCACTTTACGCTGTCGTGACCGATTTCTATTACATTGCACAACAACCCCTTGCGGACCGGATCTTCTCATTATCGAGGCTTCGCTTTCACACTCAGTCACACCACATTCCGTAGTACTTCTCTGGACGAGTGATCAGCCCGACGAAGAGACTTCTACCTGACGACAGACAACATTCACAAGACACAGACCTTGCCCCCGGCAGTATTCGAAACCGCACTCCCAACAACAGTGCGGCCTCAGAACCACGCCTTAGACCGTGAGATTACTGGGAACAGCGACCGAAATTAATCTGTTATCTAATTTAACATCCAATTTCTTGTAAGATCGACTTTAATATTATGTTAAATACAGCCTGAACATTGAAGGTGTCTTTTTCTTGTAGATTATTGGGTGGGAAATTCGAAGAATCTCTCTTTCCAACCATGCATGTTACTTGTTCTGTCCTTCTCATATTCCTTGAATGCACGTACTCCTATTATGACATGGAGTCTTGAAAAATGAGATGTGGTGTGTATGAGATAATCACGTACGGGAGAAAAACCTGACCACTTGAAATTATGATGAAACTGGGTGGGAAATGTGTGAATCGGTTTGAAGTGTCTGAGAGTAGGGTTTAGTAAAGGTGGTTCTTTGAAAGGGACAGTAAGGCTTCGTCTTTCGTTAAGAAGACAATTATTGACCAACTTACTTGTTGGACAAAATGTTTATCAAACCGAAGTTTTAGGCGACCTAGGTGTATCTCTTCTTTCTTAGGCTTATTACATGCATAGGAACGAGATTTGTTCTGCTATGCGCAGTTCATGAGAGACACAGCAGTTATATATTTACATCAGTTCTTTGTTTCTGTTTTTCGTTTGCTTTTTTAAAGAGCTTTAATAATAATGACTCGAGCCTCCTTAACACATAATGCGTATTAGACACCCTGCTCATTGACACGAAGTAATTTATGCATTACCTTATACGACATGACAAATCTTATTTTATTGAGGAAGTTATTGAAGAAAAGCTGTTGACTTATTTGAGGCGGTATTTTAAAAACTTTGTGTTGTGTCAGTGGCAACAGATTTAAGTGCGTGAAGAAATAAATCTTTATTATCTCGCTGCTAGATGTTTAACAGCGGTAAATTTACATTATGTCTAGTGATGCATGCACAGTATTACAAGGCATATCTCAAAAGTAATTCTGCCGAATATTGGAAAATATTTACTCGCGCTTTCACTACGTACATTGAATTGATAAAACTTGGTAGCTTCAAAATATTACGGAATCACTTTATTTCTGGGAAATGCAAAACATCATTCCAGCTATATTGCCCTCAAAATAGTCACCTTGTGGAACTGTACACTTCTGATGACTGTAATGTTATTTGAAACATTCCTGGAAGATCTTTTATGAAAGCATTTTCAGCTACTCCGTCGCATTCGTAATGCTATCGGTAGCATCACAAAAACCCTGTCCCTTCAATGTTCATTTCGGTCAAGGGAATAGGTAAAAATCAGCTGGAGCCAGGTATGCTCCAGTGACGTCACATTGTTCTTTGCTAAGAAATCTTTGATCAAAACCAACCGGCATGTCGTGAAGGAGAAATCAACTGCTGGTTCTCCATTTTTCGGATGTTTCCTTCCTCCCACATCCCTAAGGCGACGAAGGATGTCAAAGTACATATTTTATTCACAGTAACAATTCCTGTAAATTATAATGGCGAATTCCGGGAAATTTTTTAATAATAATAATATTTATTTACTGCAATTGGGTTTTCACCCGGTGGCAGTCGTTTTTAACACATATACAAGAACTTGAAGCTGTACTACTAAATTTACATCGGGTGGGATACATGAGAAGCATGTAGTGGCAACTTGGACTTGAGAACCATCTCAGCATTTGCTTTAAAGACACAGGGAAACCAAGAAAGAAAACCTGTGTCGAGATGGCCGGTCGCAGGACCTTCCGAACACTGACATCTAGCCAGCAGTCCGGCATCAAAAGTAA
>Ga0123354_10008827_pt1 | contig 15370 bp, 20 predicted proteins | sample TergutLab28metaG_2_FD_97872 | JGI IMG/M metagenome (GOLD analysis project Ga0123354, IMG submission 97872) | Labiotermes labralis P4 segment gut microbial communities from Petit-Saut dam, French Guiana - Lab288 P4 | ecosystem: Host-associated > Arthropoda: Insects > Digestive system > Gut ...
ATTTCCAACGCATTTCTTACAGTTCTTTACTTAAGTTAGACTGCTATGAGAGACAGCATATTCACTAAATGGTACCAAGAGGTATTTAAACCAGAAATTTAATATTGCCAACGTGGTGCTGTTTGTGCAACCATGCACAGAATGTAGGTGGTTTAAGCCTCATTGTTTGTGGGTGTTTACAGTGGTGTATAACTAGGGTAGGCAGATGGAAATACAGCTGGTGTATGCAGTAATTATTGCTCTGTGTGGTACCATCTATTTCTGAATGCTAGCAATACTTATGGTATGGTAGCCACTTATTCAGTGGTGACCATATTCTAGGATTACTGTTAATGTAGGAGGAGGTTTTAATTTTTTTTCCGTAATTTGTTGTAATTTTTCCACTTTTATTGTCCCAACTCTGTTTTTCTCCTTCCACACATGTTCATTATCTTCAGCAGCAAGGAACATACGTAGCATTAGCTCTTGGTGTTAGCTAGTTGTGTGATGCTGGATGTGGGAGCAGTATGCGCACACATTGCACCAACACATAATGTTTAGTAGGTATTTTGTGTGTGTTCCTGTGGTTAGTGAGCGAATAAGATTTAACATTGGTATTATTTTGAACATTGCCTGTTGTTCCAGGTTTATTAGAAACACATCTGGGAAACTGGATCTGGTTCAATCATCACATATTGGAGAGAAAGTTTTGTGCTAGGTCTTAACATGTAGGCACTATATTTTTATCATGTTGCTGAGCATAGCAGTTGTCCTGAAAGCCTGAATCCACTGGGAAATATGTAGCCCATTTGTCCCTGAATTTTACCTCACCTTCAGAGTTTTGACCTCAGGCTTAGAAAAGCCAGTCGTGAACCTTTTGCTTGTTAACCCAAATCATGGTAACACAGGCATTTTGTTTACCATTGTTACGATTTGGAAATGCCTCTGATGACAACAACAAAGTTGATATTTGAATTTTAGCACACAGTTTATGAAAAATGTACTATTTGAACAGAAAAAGATAAAATTACAAAGTAAGCAGCATTCTATTAAAAAAAAAAGTGTGAATGTATGAGATTATGCTGCACATCTTAAAAAATAGGTAAATCAGTCCTGTTACAGGCCTGGAGTGGCCCAGAGGGTTCCAGGAAGTTAAGGTTCCCAGATTTCGTGACTACGGCACAGGATGGTGGTAGGTTGTCAGCCTTACGCACCGGCCGTCTTTACCCCTAGGAAATGCTCCTGGTACTCATTTCTGTTAGAGGCTGAGTCGACCCCAGGGCCATAGTGCGATCGGAAGGATTTTATGTCAATGAAAAATCCAATGACATCAGCTGGGATCGAACCAGCGTCCTTCCGATTTGTAGCACAGCACTGTGCTACCGCGGTCCCCGCACATCTTAAAAGTGCAGTAAAGTTCCTTGTTACTGAAATATATAAAATTAATTTGTAGGATAGTTGTTTAATTGTATTCACATATGCAAACACAGGTCATTTAAAGGTTACATATCCTACAGAAGCGATTATTAATTCTTAAACCAACAGAAGTCTTGTGTTGAGACTGTTTTGTAAGCACCTCATGTGTGGTTCCTATAAATGCTGGGGTGACTGAGGTAATTCTCATGCATTTCTTCACTTTGCATTGATGAATCAGGGTCTAGACACTACAAGGATACAGTTTTAAAGCAAGACATTTTGTTTACAACCATAAAGAATTGAACAGAGTCATGTTACTAGGTATTGTAGTGAGAAGTGTATTTTCCTCTTATAGGCCATGTACCTGTTTATTTGTTGCAGCAATGGTATTTTTTACTTGTGCCCACTGTGGAGAATCACTGAAAAAAAGTAAAGTTGAGAAACACTATCAGACTTTTTGTTCAAGAAAGCCTGTATCAATAACCTGTGTAGACTGCTGCAAGGACTTCAGGTATTGTTGACTTCAGTTCTGTTTCACCTGTTTGATTATGAAGTTTCTTGCATTTATTAAGCCCAGGGAGTGATATCACTTTTATAATTACATAGAAACCTGTCTTAAACATAACCAGGACATGACAGAAACCAGTCTTGAGCAGGAGCATTGTACAGTTCCAAGAATTCAAACTTCAAACACCTGTACATAACAGAACCTGTGTTCAATGGGATGGGGATTTCAGTCCCTTGCTGTTCTGTTGTAGGCAGGCTTCACTATATAATTGTAACAGACACAATTTGAGGGTAGGTTACTTTAGTACCTGCGGTGTATGTATTAAAATTAACAGACAATAACCCCCCTACAAATAAATGCATAAACATTGAAGTTGGAAGATACTGCACAGACAGCTTTTCCCTGTACTTTTCAGAAGCTCATGCTAGCTCTAAGAGTCTTTTTTTCAGCAGTTCTGTGTTTCTACATCCAGTTGTTTGGAACTAAAAGGCAAGTTTTTATGAGCCTATTAATGCACATTGCTTTATAATAAATTAAGTTTTCTATCCAGTTGCTGTTTTTGCCCATTCACCCAATAGTGACCCTGTTCCCTCTGTCTGTCTGTCTGTGTGTGTATAGTACCCATTCTTAATTTTTTCTTACTATCAAAGCACTCCTCCCCCCCCCCCCATTTCCCACTTTCCAAATAAACACTTTATTCCATTTTTTTTTTTTCTTAATTTTTTTAATTTTTTTTTTTTTTTTCCCTTTTGTTTTTTCACCCCCTTTTTTATTTTTTTTTCTACTAAAAATTCTCCCCCCCCCCCCCCCCCCATTTCCCACTTGCCAAATAATCACGTTATGCCATATTTTTTTATTCCTAATTTGTCAAATATTATTTGTCTCTTGACACTTGGTTGTTTTTATGTAATAAAATGTAACAAAAAGGAACGGAATTTGTATGTTCTAGAGCTGAAATGTCATTTCATATTTAAATTACCAGGAAACTGGGCTGATAGAACCAGACACGCTAGTATTTTGGACCAGATGGGCATAGAGTTAAAGATTTAGCTGCTTAACTTAAGTTTTGGGTTCACATGAGATTCAGAGGGGGGGATCCTTACTTTATGAGATTTTTTCCTCCTTCCCTACTCATGATACTTTAATGTTCTCTTGAACATGGCACATGTTCCTTGACTGATGATGAGTTTAAAAAATGTTCCCATTTTGCAGTGCTGAGACGTATCCGGCACATACAAAATGTGTTTCTGAAGAAGAAAAATATTCAGCAAAGGGTTTTGTACCTCGTCCTTCTGCAAACAAAGGAGAATATAAACAAAAGAAATGGCAAGATGTTATTCAGTCTGTGCATGAAAACCAGAGCGGTCTTTCCCGTGATGAGCAGATAATTGTAAACACCATTGTTAAGCATGAAAATGTCCCTCGAAAGAAACCAAAGTTCCAGGTAATATGAAACATTTTGCACGATGAGATAAATCTGGAGTTCTATTCCGTATTGAATTTTTTTCTTGTGTTTTGAAGTCAATTAAAATTTATTGCTACTTTCAGAATTTATCCTACTTGCTACAGAACCTCAGCAGCTGATACATAAAATAATCCAACCAACAGTACACCCGTTGGTACACAGAATATATGTTGAGATGACTTTCACATTTGTAATCTGGAATGTAGTTGGTTCTTTGTCGTATTTTTTGACTGGTTTATTAGTTATGGAGAGGTGCCAGATTCAGTTTTGAGCCTGGAAACAATCTGTCTTTAGTCTTTCTTTTGTGCGATTTTTCCTCACACATAGGGAGGAGCCTGGATAATGTCTCAAATTGGGCCTTGACTCAAATAAATGTGAAAATAAGTCAGTACCATTTTCTTCCACATCCTTTGTAGTTAATTTGTTAAATCTTCCAACCAATTGCTTCTGAGTAATCAGGACTACTGACACACTGTTAACTAAATCATATATAAATAACCAAGTTTAGGAACCTACACAATTTATCTTGTACATTTGGTTTGTGGATTTCTTACTGATTCTGTTATAAGTTGCAGTTTTTTGGTGTCATGTTCTGTGAGGGTAATGTGTTACTGTAATTTCAGAACTTCCTGAGAAGCTTAATGAAAAGTCAATACAAAGTACAAGCAGCAGACACTCTTTTTGATAAGCTGGAGGCACTTAATAAAGTGGAGGAAGTCAAAGACGAACAAGATAACCAGCAAGAAGCTGAGAACACTGGTGCTGATGACAGTAGGGAAATAAAAGAAAATGATGACAGTCCCAGCCAAGAGACCCAGGTTGTAGAAAAGCTTAGCAAAAAAGAAAGGAAAGAGCAGCGAAAAAAGGCAAAGTATGAGCAAGCATTAAAGGAAATAGAGGACTGTCAAGTAAGTCAGGCAGAAATAGGGGGTGAGAATGAAGATGAGGTTAGAAAAAAGAAAATTCCTAAACAGGAATTTACAGCTGTATCACTGGAGAGTGAAGCTGTGGAATATGGAAAGTCAAGAAAGAAGCATAAGGCAGATGTAAATGGAGCACAGAATGATATGTCAGAGAATACTGAAATAAAGGAAGGAGGAAGATTGAAGAAGAAACATAAGAAAGAAGAAACTGTAACAAAGAATGGCATTTCAGAGGACAGTGAATCGACACAGGGAGGAAAATCAAAGAAGCAAATGAAGGGTATGGGTGTTACAGGGATTGGTGATACTGAAGTATCTGAGAATGGAATTTCCAAAAAGAAGCGAAAGAAGGGTCAAGATGGAGCAGAAGATAGGTGTAGAGAGGAGGAGCCTACTAAGAAGAAGTCGAAAAAAAACAGTAAGTACAGTTCACTTAATATTGGGCCATTACTTCTGAAATTTGACAGCAGTTAAAGCTTCTTCTATAGGCCATTGCAAGGAGGTTATATCTATGTGTGTTTCTTCTTCTGACAGACTCCTGTTCAGTGACAAGCTTGGGACCAAGTTTACTGGTGTATAAATTGTGGAATGTTTTATGCATATTAGTCACTGTATTGTAGCATATTTCTTATTGATGCTCTGATTATTTTATAGACACCAAGGAAGTGGCTGAGGAGGAAGCCCCTCAAACAGCAGCAGGGAAAACGAAATTTAACTGGCAACAGATCATCATACAAGTTCTCGAATCAAAAGAAGATAAAGAAATGCCTTTAAAGAGACTGAAGAAAAAGGTGCTTGCAGAGTTTGAAGCCACGGGTGGCCATAGTGCAACAGATGTAAAGACAATTGCCAAATTTAACAAAAAAGTTCATAAAACACCTGGTGTAGTTGTACACAAAGACGTTGTCAAATTGAAACAGATTAATTAAACACTGTAACAAGGGCTACAGTATTCTTTAAAGATTTACAATGGGGTGGAATGATATGTGACATACCCCTGTGGAGTCTTATGTCTGACTTTCCTAAAAACAGTTTTAAGATGAGTGTATCTGACAGCTGCACTTCTAAGACTGGTAACCGTACATTGAAACACACTGTGCCTCTGTTGATGTGAGTAATCTCAGATGAACAGTTGTGACAGTTTGGTAAATATGAAATAAAATTGTATTTAAGAGACTATACTGATGAATAAAATATGCAGAATGTTAGAGTGTATGCTTATTTTAGTTGTAATTTCCTACTCAATAAATATACCACATTTTTGTATATCCCTATACATCAATTGGCACTCTTATGTTTGTATGATGACCATGGCAGCAGTTCATTATATTCCAGTTTGCCATGAATGGGGTTCCATGCATTTTAGTTGAATGCATTGCAGTTAATATTAGATTTCTGTAACGATATATTAAGATGGTGCTGGAAGTGGTTTGTGCTGTGACCTGGTATAGTGTCTTTTGGAAGAACATGTATGTTCTGTTAGTAAAAAGAATGGACCCAATAATTCCAGTTGGATTCATAGCACACCATGCACTCAAGTCTCTTTGGGGCATATGCCTGAAAAGAAACAAAAATGCCTTCTTTTCTGAAAAGGTTAGTTCTAAGTTATTTCTTGTGAACATACGTTTCAAGGGAGACTCTCATAAATAAAGTATAATTATATATATCTATTTTGCCTTCGTGTTATAGATTTTCTGAATGTATTTTTGAGGCATTCCATTACTCCTTTACTTTTCTTATATGCACACTATAAGGCATGTAAAAATTAGCTCCCTTCTACTGTACGTTTCTCTCCCAACTTAGAAATAGAATAACAATTTTGCTTTTTATTTACCAACATGTGCACAACTTTCTAAAATACAATATAAAACCTCAATTGGTTAAAACATTAACATTACATTAAGGGCTGCTACATGTTTCGGTTTTCTCTTTAAACCATCATCAGGGAGCTACTTTTCACTCTAAAGTTACTTATATGATGTACTGTTATGTTATATTGTGATGGTGTGATGGCAGCATGTCATGTTGTATGTGAGATGTTTTCGGATATAAATGTTACTGTTGCTGGTCCTCCTTGTGTCTTTCAGTGACTGCGAGTGTGTTGCCTGGTTAAAGAGAATAACAGTTGTTGCAGATATGGTAATTGCAGTTCCCAAAGCACTGAAAGAGTAGGTTTGATATGCCAGTATGTATTTTGAAGAAATTTCCTTGGGGACATCTTTCTTAGTTACTGCTTACAGATACATATTCTTAACCTAACCATGTGCCTGAAATTTGCCTATGTTGACACCAGACACAGCATTTGCTTGCATGAGTGTATCTTGTACAGGTTGTTCACACGTACATACTACATGACTTTTCAGACCACACAAAAACTCGAGACTGTCACTTCTGTAAAATGTGTTTATGAAGTGGAAGAAAACTTGAATTTTGTGAAACTCCTGGGTTAAAACTCCCTGCACTGAAGACAATATGAAAGAAATGTATAATGTCCTCATAGCATAGAATTCACCAATAAATGGCTGCATTTGGGCTGTAGTGTATATAAACATTTGAGATGATCACAATGCAAGGATAGCTCAATAAAGTGGGCTGGTTGTGTGGGCTGTTGGAATACAGTTCAGCTGCCCACACAGCCATCAAATGGTTCTGTCACTTATCCAATGTATACTTGGGGTTCTTTTCTCAAAATACAGCAACTGGAGCATTATCACTCACCAGCACATAATGCGTAAAAGTTAAGACTTCTGTTCCCCCGGACGTCTCTAAAATAGTGCTTAAACAAAGGGGCAACTCCACTCATTTACACTGAACTTTCCTTACCACAATTGAAGAGGGTGGTACAGAATTATGGATGCCTCCAGACAAAGGGGAAGCAACACTGAAGTATATTTTGCTACAAACAATATTCCACATTCACCTCAGCAATAATACATTTTTGGCATGTTCACTGTGTGTTATGGCCATCAGTTTTGAATTATGTATCATTACTAACACCATGGTTTTCTTGTCTTTCAGGAGTACTTAATTTGCATTATTTCCCACTTCTGTCAGTGTAAAAGAGATCTTCACTCTTCTGGGATGTTATTTAGTGTAGACTGGTAGTTAGTTACAGTTGTTTCTTTACAACTTATTGGTACCATCAAGATTAAAGCAGTCTCTTGGACTGCTTGACCCTCAAGATGGAACCAACAGGTAGTCTCAAAACATCCGTAACTACTGATACACGCTGTGTAACACCCCGGAAGTCTGAAGAACTCCATACTCAGTTCCTTTCTTCCCAAAGTCCTGCAAGCTGCCAAAAGGACAGGACCCTTTCCTGTTCCCAGGAGTGATTCTCATGTGCCCTCCCTTCCCCAACTCTATTTACATGTATCTTCTGTTTTGACAGCCCACAATTCTTGGTATCCCTGGTGGTGGCTCAGTCAAACCTTCTGTTCTGTATTCTTCAGAAGGCCTGCTGTTATTTATGTATAATCCATCAGTAGCTTTTACCAAGTTTTCTCTCCCTGTAGTGTTACTTTCAACTCCTGCCGTTATCACTTGAGGTTTTATCCTTGTTAATTATCGCCCTTCCTTCAGTCGTCACTTCATTACTGCCTATAATCTATTTAAATCTCTCTTAGCCTATCCCCAAATTTAGGACTGTTTCACTATATTCAGAATTCTTGTATTTCATTAAATTTTACTACTCAAGGAAGGTAAGATCTGTGCACTTCTGGGATATTACATAGCATATGGTGGTAATTCCTTACCAAATTTTCGGGACAACCCAACAGTCCCATTTTCAAGGGTCATTAAATCCAGGACTAATAGGTTGTCCCGAAACATCAGCAACGAATTATCACTATATTCTTTCATTCCATTGGCGTGTGTAGAATGTGACGATTCCTTGCCGTTCTCAGGAACTGCTTCCATTCCTCTCTGTTATGTACTTTTTCCTGCCACCCTTCTGCACCAACTATTATTCCATCCTCTCTCACCTCATCTTGCCATCTATTTCTTGGTCTACCTCTCAGGCTTGTTGTTCCCAAATTCATATATAATACTCGTTTTGGAATCCTGTTTTCTTCCATTCTCTGTACATGCCCAAACCAACGTAATCTATTTAACCTTATTTTCTCTATTTTACTAGGTTTTTTAATGCTTGCATAAATGTCTTTATTGGTTAAATCCTCCAATTTTGTTCTTCATTGTCATGTACTTGGGCTAAAATTCTTCTATACACTTTTTTTTCAAAAATGTTCAATTGCTTTCTATCTCTCTCTGTTAGTGTCCAAGTTTCTGATGTGTATGTTCACATTTTGTCTATTATTGTGTTCTTTAGTCTTAATTTGTTTTTTTGATGTGTTTTTATTTTTAAAAAATGTATGTAGCATAAACTGTTTTTTTGTTAGCATTTTTTTTTCTTTCTTGCAAGTCTATTTGGTTATTGTTAACTTCATTAAGTATAACTCCCAAATATTTAAAAATTTTCCAGTCTTGCAAATTCTGAAATTTTTTATTCTCAAATATCCTATCTTATATTTCTTTAAACTGTTTTTCCATTTGTACTATCATCATGTTTGCAGTTGTTGACATAATGGTGTACAGAACAAATAATATTTACATTGTACCTTCATCCTAAATTTCATATTCTTGGCTGCAATGGTACATTAGTTCTGTTTTAGTACCACCAGAGGTCACTGCCGACCTAAACATAGGTGGTGAGTGGCTCCGTTTTTGCATTCTACAAGAAATTACCTGAATAAAAGTTGTGTAGTCCTTCCAACATATATTTCCACACACAAACAAAGCACTCAATTATAACAGCAACAATGTGCTCACATCTGCCACGTTCTCATAATCATCACGTTACTACTCTCCCTTCCCCATGGCACAACAGCCCCCAGTGGACCAGGGCTGCCTCATTTATTGAGGCTACTCAGACACACCACACTCAGTAGGACTCCTCTGGATAAGTGACCAGCCTGATGCAGAGAACTCTACCTAACAAACAACACTCACAAGAGACAGACAGCCATGCAGCAGGTGGGTTTTGAATCCACAATCTCAACGAGTGAGAGGCCATAGCCACACTATTTAGACTATACAGCCATGTTATTTGTGTGGGAATCTAGGAGAAAGAGAAAACTATATATTTGCAACGCATGCATTTACTTCAATAAACAATGCCTCGCCTAAAAACTAACGCCCACCTATGCCAAGATAAAAGTTCCCAACACTTCACCGGCACACATACACACAAAACAAAACGCAACCACTACGAGAATCAAAGATGAAGTCAGATACCTACACTGTAAAAATAGTCAAAACGTACAGATTTACAACCTACCCCTGCAATTAGCGGAATCCTGGTCAAATTTTTGGCCACATATACAGCGCAAAATTGATGAAAAGATTCAGAAAGAGTTCAGCCTTAAATACAAAAGCCTGGACAACAAACTTGCGCATTTAGCCCAACAGCAAACACGCACCAAAACACTCATTCTACCCTAGAGTTGTCAACATGACTGACATATCTTTCTCAGAACCTGAAATGACCAACTTACAGCACGGTCCCAAGTACAACATACACAGCAAACCCAAAGACTGGCTCCAAACACTGGCCCTAGAGGCAGAAACAACCGTAACACTTCTCCCCCATCAGAATGGGAAGTTGACAGCTGAACGCATCAGCATATTACAAGAGAACAACAAATTCCCACACGCACACAACACATTCTGAATCTAAGATCATCTGGAGCATCAAAACGAAACTCAATGACAGCGGAGACTACCCGGGCAGATAAAGGGAACTCGCTTGTGATTTAACCCGCAGCGCATTACGAGAACAAAACAGAACAGCTCATAAATCCAACAATTTCCTAACCTCTAAAACCAACCCCACAGAATCCTTTCAAACCCAAGTCAGGAAAGTTATAAACAAAAGCAAAGCACTTATCCCTTCAGACGCAAAATGGAAAAACATAAATGTAAACCCATCCGCACTGTCCATCAAAGGATTAATGAAACTGCACAAACCAGAACATCCGATTCACCCAGTAGTCAACTGGAGAGAAGCCCTCGCTTACAAACCTGCCCAGCTATTCACTCAAAAGATAAGATTAATAACCCCACTCCCCAACACACACACCATAGGTAACACCAGAGAACTAATCAAAAAACTTGTGAGCACCCCAATACTCCCTAGCCTCATTAGATATCTCCAGCCTATACACCAATGTCCCTGTGAAAGAAACCAAAGATATCATCGCTAACACCCTAGTGGAAAACAAAGTGGACCCCCAAATCAGACAAGAGCTGCTAAACTGGTACAACACTATTAGTCATCAAAACTATTTGTCTAGTAACGGGAAAATCTTAATCCAACAGGATGGACTGGCTATGGGTGCTACATCGTCAGGGCTCATAGCAGAATTCTTCCTCCAAAACCTAGAAGACACACCTCACACAACTCTTTGGCAAACACATCACTGCATATTTTTGCTATGTTGATGATATCTTGGTAATTTATGATTCCCGCCACACCGACATAAAAAACATACAAGATGACTTTAATACGCTCCACCCAAACATGAAGTTCACAGCAGAACCGGAATCCGACAACCAAATAAATTTTTTTGGACATTAATATTCGCAAGACCCCAACAAAATGGATAACCTCCACACACAGAAAATCATCCTTCACAGACAGCATTATCCCATATTCCTCGAACTACCCACCCCAACACAAGCGAGCTGAACACTTAGCACCTGCAATATGACGAATACAAAGAAGAACTGGACACCATCCATGACATCATGCTGAACAATGGGTTCCTGGTCCACACACACACACACACACACAACCCCCACCCCAAGACAACCTAGCATGTCCCCCAACCAAAAAAACAGACATGACTACAAAAAAATGGGCCCCCTTCACATACATCGGTAGAGAGACCACTTTTATTACAAACCTTTTCAAGAAGTTAGACCTAAGAATCACACTGCACACCAACAACACTCTCCAGAAACTTCTGATGCCAAAACCCCAAACCCTGGACAAATACAGCAGATCCGGAGCGTACAAACTAACATGCCCGGATTGCAACCAGGCGTATGTAGGGCAGATGGGGCGAAGCTTCACACAAAGGTTTAAAGAACACAAAAATGCATTTAGGTCCAACAGAAACACTTCAAACTATGCCAAACACGCTCTGGAACATTCACACCCGTTTGGCCCCATTCATGAAACAATGCAGATTTTGCAATACCAAGGTAAGGGAACCCACCTCAACACCACTGAAAGATACTTTATTTACAAAGAATTTTCTAATAACAACTACCTAAATGATGAATTTAACATAACCCCCATTCCACCCAATACCCGACCAACGGAGAGACAAACACTGACCCACCCCAACCTTTCCAGCAACACAGAAACTGACACAAACAGTAGTAATATACATCTGTGATGTCACTACAGAACGTGTAAAAAAGCCACCATGTGCATATAGCGTAAATACTACAGTATGCGTATCAAATAGGAGTGACAAAATGAACAAGAGATTTAATAGTGTGACAAAGCATCTCACAGTGAACAATAGCAGTGCAGTGAAGAAAACAGTTACACACAGTGAGAAACAGTACATGGCAACAACTGTGTGCCACCACCTACATGGACATACACCCACCCAGGGGTACAACCGGAGCAAGCTGGGAACACACTAACACCCGGAACATAAGTACTAAGCTATTTACGGTTTCCTCCAATACAGCAAATTTTACGAACGTATAATTAGGCCGTATTAATTCACCAGCCTTCTCTGTCCCCACAGGCAAGGGACAGTACATCCAAGGTCATTCAGGTCTCCCCGCAACACAACCCCAATTAAGAGGAAGGAAGAGGAACATGCCTCTTCATAATACCAGTGCACCAAGAACCTTCAAACTTGACGCTAGCCACCTGACCCTATTGTGCCTCTAGTCAGAGCATACCACCACATATAGAAATTACATTATGCAATAAGGCCCGTATGTAGAGATCTCTGCACCACATGCGCGCACAATGTATATAGTAGGACCTTAAGTTCTCTTGAAGATAACCTGACGATGGCCAGTAAAGGCCGAAACATGTAGTTGTCTAGTATGGCCATTAAATACACCTTAATTGACATAGTTATGTTTGACTACATACCCTTTCTAATTAGTGTGGGAAATTACGTACAAGGTTCGAGTGGTTTAACTGGCATAACATTCACACCAAATTCTGAGGACAGGATTTGAAAGTTTAAAGTGAGCAATACAGACAAGCATAGTGATCTGGTAAACCCATTTTTTTTTTTAAGAAAGGAAAATAGGTTAATATGGTAAAGTACACAACATATCAAACATACCTGTTAATATATTCAAATTATAATCTGGTCCTTAATATATCTGATACAGTATTATAAATTTAATTTTAAATTACACAGTAAATTAGGCACTAAATTAGTATTAAACTGTATCCCTCTATTTTAACATAAATACTGGTAGTAAGACAATAAGCAAGCCCCCACACATCATGTCAGTCTCAAGCTACCTCCATTAGAGGTCTTATTAACAATGTGAAACAGCCCCAACAAATGTGCTGAGTCATACCACAAAATTACTGCTGTCAAGAGGCACATATTTTTAATGTGCCAATATTATGATTATGTAAAATGTATGGAAAAATATACATAGTGCAATATGTGTAATCCTAAGAAGATTAAGATGGAAGAAGAGGATGATGGGGAAGGGTGGAGATGCAGAAGAAGAAAGAGTGAGAACCTAATGAACCGGTACAAAATGAAATGTGAACATATTTATAAAAAAATCCACACGATGACCATTCCTCTGTCCAACCCATGACAACTTGAGGGCTGTGCTCAGCACAGAATTGAACATTACACATCACACTCAAATGTTCAAACTATTAAATCTTCCTGTACTGTAAGAATTTTCAATAAATAAATCTTTTTCTGCAAAGTACTACATGTTTTGGGGACTTATATAATGATATATGGGAAAAAAGTACCAACACGAACCTCACCCAATGGTTCTGTAGGCACAAGCTGGAACACTCATTCATGATCCTGAATTACCATTCCCTGGTATACTGTAAGCAACTGGACACAGACAGCCCATCATGTTAAGTAAACATATGTAGTATTTCAAATTTTGAATGCTGACCACGAAAAGGGGTGTCACTACTAGAACAAGTTCAGTAATGTATTTTAAAGTAAGTCATCACTACATTTGTATCTTTCAAGAGGCAAAGTTAGTAGAACCATGTGATAAAAAGACAAACGTAAAGTCATGAAGTCATACGGGGTGCTGGAGAAGTGTAGCTCCATTCATGCTTAACCTTGGTGCTAGACGGAGGTGAGTGGTCAGCATTGCGCCTCGGCCAAATACCCCTGGGAAGTAACTCTGGTACCCACTGAATATGAGGCTAGGTGGGTTCTGGAGCCAGTCTGGGTGTTTTGGAGGAATGTCTCTTGTCCTCTATAGGAAACAAACCCTGGACTGTCCAACCCACAACCTAGTCACTGTACTGTACTCCAAAATTAACTAACACAAATTACAAATTACTTAATCAAAATGTGCAAATCACCCAATATGTTTGGGCATCATTTTGTTGCCTTCAGAGGCACATAGAAGCTACTAAAAGTTTTACATATAGGAATATATTACGTTAAAAAAAAAAAACCCAAGACTAATAACTAATACTACAAACACTACAAGTTACAAATCATACTTACAAAAGATTATAGATTTTATAAGTTCCTTGTACAGTAGGGTCTTGTTTTACGACAGGGTTACCTTCTTGAATATTTGACTGTAAATCGAATCGTCATAAAACAAAGACTATCTAAATGGTTTAAATTGAGATGGGTTCACGGGCCAAATAAATTAGTCAAATAATTTTATAATTTACAACATTTCTTTACATTATGACATACAATTTTAATTTAAGGAATTAGGTATGTAGAAAATTACACAGCTAATTGAAAAAATTTCAATAAAACCACTTTTTATTTTGTTGAAGAAGGCCCAGCCCGTGGTTCATAAGACATCAAGAAAGAATATGTCAACTGATCGGACTCTTTCTTATTTTCTGCCGTTTTGATGAATGTCATGGGTGGAAAAATCACAATCAACTTAATATAACTGCACTAAAGTAGAATAAGAAGAAACAAGTGCACACCACAAAAGAGCTAGAAGCACACTAAGTAGAGAAAGGACGCCTGAGTTGGAACAGTGATGCACCACAAGTTGGTAGTGCTCAGGCAGACTGGACAAGGGTTGTAAAAGTGAATCGTAATAAAACAAACGATTGTAAAACGAGACCCTACTGTATTACATATTTATGAAATTCCTCTATATACTAAAATGTATTTAAGTAGATTCAAAATTAATTCTATGTTTTATTCAGGTGACAAAAGGAATAAGCCAATTTATTTCAGGTCATAACGCCAAATTATTTGAAGACAGTACCGCTTATGGTGGCACGCTTATTTAAAACAAACTTTCTAATGAAATTAAAAGTGTTACATGAATGAAATTCAAGAAAATAATTATTAACTTTTACTTGAAAAGAGTTTTTATTCTGTGGAATAATTTATGACTACTTAATCTATAAAAATTGGTTTACTGATGTTATGTTAGACTGTAGCTATTTGTATGTTATACCTGTATGTCGCATTTGATTAGTAATCCATGTTGTTTGTATATAAGCACACAAGGTATATCTTTTATAAATTTTATGTATCATTACTTTTATTGTAATCTACTGACATTTCCATTATCATTTCATAATGATCTATAGGGTGATAATTAAATAAAAACAATAAAATTTTTTATTCACCAACGAATGCACAAATGATTGTCTTAAAAACAACATTAAAATAGCTCCGACATGTTTCGGAGCAGTCACACCATCTTCAGGGAGCTCATTATCCATGCTTGCAACAACAGTTACACTTACACTTCGTTAAAACAGACAATTATGGTACATCGGTGTGTGATTAAGTCAGTGGTGATGTGGCTGCATATATTTGTAGGTCCTTG
>Ga0123354_10008828_pt1 | contig 15369 bp, 10 predicted proteins | sample TergutLab28metaG_2_FD_97872 | JGI IMG/M metagenome (GOLD analysis project Ga0123354, IMG submission 97872) | Labiotermes labralis P4 segment gut microbial communities from Petit-Saut dam, French Guiana - Lab288 P4 | ecosystem: Host-associated > Arthropoda: Insects > Digestive system > Gut ...
ACGCAGAGGCACGTGGTGGCGAAAGTGGGAACCTCTAAAGGCGGGGAAAAGCAATGGCAAACTATCCCCAAGAATGTGCTTAGGATGCAGTGCCAAGAGCCACATCGGTTCCATAACCGGGCTCTGGTTCCTGCCGGACCGGCCTCTAGGGCTGAATACTAATGAATGAATGAATTGTAATGAGTGAATCATTCATCATGAAGATTGGAGAAGGAGTAGATTAAACTGTAAACATTATGTTAAGCTCGTAATACGGCGCGTCAGTTTCTAGTATTATTTATAACTGTTGTTATTCATTCCTCTGTTAAGTTTGTAGTTGTATCCGCACATTAGGGGTAATATGTTCCGTATATAAACAGTTTTTTTAAAATAAATATTGAACTCAAATTTTTACGTGTTTCAGTAAAAGAGTCCAATGCTATCTGACTTCTTATTTTCTGTTGAGAAGCAATCTTTTACTGTGACCTTATGTATTACGACGCCCTGCAGAGGCAATGCGGCTCGAGTGCTGCTTCGAAACTTGCTTGAAACAACTGTCAGACGATGTTACGTTGTAATCCAGAATACACTGTGTGGGTCAAAGTATCCATTTTCGTAACTTGACGTCATTCGGATGTTGCCTTAAAGGTTTTCAGTCGCTGCTGCTGTTTGTTTATTCCACGTAAGTTGCGTTTCTATCATCACCGTTATGACAGAACTGAATGTTGTGTTGGGGCAAATCAAATTTGCCAGCCGTTCATTCTGATCCACAAGATTGACTATACATTGCAAGCAACCATGATTTCTTTTTTTCGATATTTAATTTAGAGCTCCGATTGCAGGGAAAAGAGACAGCGTACAAGACAGGTTCATACTCTTTTCAAATATCTGTAATCAATATTCCTGAGGATCAACGAAATCTTTATTTGTGTCGTAAGTGAACTCATATTATTCCTTCAGGACAAATAATGTCCCGAGCGAAAGCAACAGTTGTAATATGGATCGCGTAACGTTGTTTCCGAATTGATTTTGTGATTACTGGTGATACCACGGAACACGGTGCAAGGATTGTGGGGGAGAATAAGGGCGTGTTTCCTGGAAGCGGCGGACGTATAGGAGAAATAAGGGAGACACAAAGGAACGAATGACAAAGACAAAACGAAATGGAGACGTATAAAATTGCGTAGCATAAAACAAGGAAAGAAGTATATGAATGAAGAAAAGAGAAAGATAAGAAGAAAGAGAGAAATTAAGAGGAAGGAAAAGTTGAAAACACGAGAGAGGGAAAATAAAAAAGCAAAAATGCAGAAGAAAAGGAAGGTGGAGTTACAGAAAGAATAATAGAAGAAAGTAGCTAAAGGTTAGAAAGGGAGAAAGAGATATGTAAAGGAGAGAAATTAAGAAAAGAGAATAAAGAAATGAACAAATAAAGAAGGATATGGGAAAAAATACAACGTCTGGATGTAGAGGTTAAACCCTCTTTACATTCTGGACCTTCATTTACCCCCCGATTTGTGGAAATAGTTCTACTCTGTGCATTCTTATGTCCCCAAGTGTACTATCTGCATACTGACTGTCCCATTCTGCTCCTCCGCAATTGAATTCTTTTATCGTGTATTCATGAATAATATTGTGCTGCTTTACCATGTCGATAAAATTCAGTGGACGAGAATATTTTGAAAATCAAGTAGTTTATGTGATGATAATATTAAAATTGATAACAGAGGAGTCAGTTTTTATGAGATTGGCAGGTTGAACTGTTTCAGGATATGATCGGACGGCAGGCTATAATGCATAATTTAATGAGTATTTGGGTTCCATACGAGTAAGAAATTCTATGTGCAACTATCAACTTTCGGCATATTTCTTCATCGTACGGTTAGGAAGTTTATTTAACGATAGTGTGTCAGTTTCCAGTGAATAAGCCTTCAATAATAAACTAAAAAGTTTTTGGGAAAAGTCATTGTAGAGGTATTAACCCACGTAGTTAACTTATTGGCTACGGACTTCTTTATTTAATTTGAACAAAAGAATATTTTTTGTTGAGTAACACCTGCCCAGTGGTGTCTGTAAAGTTGCCGGCACTATTCCTTTAAGTAGAGCCACGACAACTAACCGAACAGCGCGAAGTGTTCTTCGTTGCTGTTCAGAGGCTATCCCTGAATGTAAACAAAGCCGTGAAGTATGTGCACAGCTGAACGTTCGCTCTGCAATTTTCTGCCTGTATAAGGTTACATGTGTATGGTCCAGACCCACAAGTAACTTTGGGTCACACACATATGGTTGTTTTAAGCCGTACGATATACGGGAAAGTGAATTGTTTATAAATCACCGTTTTATATTTATCTGCGACTTGTGTTGAAAACGTTTTTTATTCGGATAATTAGGTAGCAAGGCCCCGCCCTATCACTTTCGAGATGCGTATAGAAATGAATGCGGGTTTTCATGTAAACTTTCCGTTACTCTGTGACATTAAATTGGGATTTGTCGAAAAATTTATTACAATTGTGCAGTGTGAATCATAAAAATCTGGCTCGCAGTTCTTATGTTGACAAATGCGGCAAAACAGACATGGTGGAGGTAATTGGAGGTTCATTTTACAACTTTCTGTTCAGAATGCGCCCCTACCCTCCCACACACACACACACACACACACACACACACACACACACACACACACACACACAAACCGAATAATGCCACCCGGTGTTTGTATTTGACACTCAAATTTGGATCTGACCGGCCGGGATTTAATTTCGGGCAGCTCACGGGGTAATGAAAATCAGAATTTTCGCGGCTTATAAGACTCATGCCTAGTGAATGCGGTGTGTATAGTTCCGCTAGGAAAGATGGCGACTGCTTTGTTCTGGCATATTCCTTTTCTCGTTATCTGAAACTCTGGAGTGAAACTCAATAACAAGTGTTGGGGAAACAATGTGTTGAGGAAACTATATGCATCTTAGAGAGATGAAATCAGCCCAGGTGGATAGTAGACGGCATTGTGTAATGTGGAAGTGTGTGATAAATAGTGGTTGTCTTTCCCTGTTACATTACTTAGATGGAGAAGTCTTGGTATGTAGCTGGGTAGGGAAAGTAGGTGGTCATACAATATGAGCCTTACTGAGGTTGTGTGAACCTGAACTGAATTAAACTGCTGACCGTCGTGTCCACTGCACGGAACGTGGTAAAGCAAGTGTTTTAGCATTGCATTCTAGTACAAGAAAAAGATCCATGTATTTCCTTGTGTGGTTCTTGTGGCGGTGAATATTGAAAAACGATTACAGCCGTCTGCCGTAGGATGTGACGTCGCGAGTTTGGCAGATAGTTTCCAAACTGGTCGGCATCACATCTCAGATGACCGCAGTTTGCATAATCGTTACCTTGTCTGAGACTATTAAATGTACGTGATTGCAGGATTCCACCGCGGTGTAAATGAAATCGTCGCTCTTCAGTCATGTCACGCAACGTTGTCCGGTGAATACCGACATTCGGCGACAACCTGTTAGCCCCTTGAAGAAGGGACTGATAGGTTGTCCTGAAACGTCCGTAATTACCAGTCATCGCTACGTGACATCCCTGAAAATCGAATATTCAACTATTAAAGAGCATCAATGTGATGATGATGATGATGATGATGATGATGAGTGGTGAGTGTGCATTATGTGCAAGATGGTCGGGGATCATTTTAGGGTTTCATTATGGCATCCTAGTGATACCGAGCGCAAATCCGAAGGGCCAGTTTAAGATTAATCGAGATGTGACCTGGTTTCCTACAGAATAAAATTGTAGCTCTATGCTTTCTGGGTCAAGAGAATTAGTAATGTAGCCTAATAAGACGCTTAATCATGAAGCATCCGCACATATTAGCATATTTGTTAATGTGAACAAGTGACGTCTCATTCATACTTGATCTCCGTATGAACTCGAAGATCAATACTGTACAGCTGTTGACAGAGCTACAAGCTGTTGATACACTGTGGGAAACAAGTCGTTTGGACCCATCTGTCTCTAAATGGCCCGTTGTAATCCACACCAAGTTGCTATCAAATGTTCAGTGCTCTCAAACACTCCACTACACACACTCTGCCTTACCATCACGTACTTTAGTTTTTATTTTTGTCAATTTTTGGACAAGTGTGTCGCAACCCAAAAGACATAATCTAAATTATCACCTTAGTAAAAAATGTTAATTCTTGTACATGCAGGTTTTATTTGTTTCTCAAATATATATCAAATTCAATTTCATTTTAATAGAAGTACTAACTAATTATTAGCCAAACAGGCATTCTCCAAAGGCAGATTGTGTGTGATGCTGAAGGAGAATATTTTACCCCGTTGGAAATCAAATTCAGTTTGTCAAGTTTGTTTGATGTGTATTGGACCGTGCATCATCTTGATAACTGAATAATAAATCCAACTAGATACCACTTATTACTTTATTATGCTTATGTTAGGCTCAACATTATTCGGGCACCATTATGCCCATCATTAGGAGCTCACGACGATAGCGTTGGTTACCACATAGGCCGTCTGGTTCTCGAGTTGCTGCTGGTTGGGAGCTAAGTGCAGGCAGGATGAGTGAGTGTCCGGACCGAAGGCTGTTACAGTCTTCGGTCCGGACACTCCTCAACTCGAAAACCAGACAGCCTATGTGTTAACCAACGCTGTCGTCGTGAGCTCCTGATGATGGGCATAATGGTACCCGAAACATGTTGAGCCTAACATAAGCATAATGAAGTAATAAGTGGCATCTAGTTAGATTTTATTCTTCTGTTTGAAGTTTGCGTTCAGTCACTTGAGTAACAGTTCGGTTTCGGTGCGGTATGTGTAACCCACTTGTGCCAGAACCACCAAATAAAAAAGAAGTCACATAACCGGACGGAATGGGACACCGAACACCTGAAATGGGGAAGCATTTCCCGTCCTGACCATATCTTCACTTTGCCGTTTGCAGTCCAGTGGTGTGCGTGTGTACCACTTGCTCTAACATGTACAGACTATGAATATTGACAGAAGAGTGGAATTTTTTGTGAAGTGAGAGAGAAAACGAACAAGATGCAACAGTTAGATGTTTATTATCAACACTTTCTCAACATATTTCGGGCATCATTATGCCCATCTTCCGGAGAACAAGACGTGTGTTACTGCACGTTGTGTGCTGCGCTGGTTCTGCTGGATGTGGTTGGTAGCGGTTGTGGGACCACATCCAGCAGAACCAGCGCAGCACTCCACGTGCAGTAACACACGTCTTGTTCTCCTGAAGATGGGCATAATGATGCCCGAAACATGTTGAGAAAGTGTTGATATTAAACATCTAACTGTTGCATCCTGTTGGTTTTCTCTCTCACTTCACAATTTGCTCACGATGCACGGTCACAGAAACCTAAAGTGGATTTTTTCTTTTAAATCCATTCCCGCATCACCACTGATTAGTTTGTTAAACAGGATTAATTGAATGATATTTATAAGTGATGGAGGCGGAGTTCTTTCTCTTTAAGTCAGGAACTCATATTCCATGCTCGTTTAAATAATTTAGATGAGATCCGGCCTCCAATTGTTTAAATGTTTGTCACTTTCTGTGTTCTTTTTTATTGGAGTCTGTGGTTGAACCGTGTGTGTTGCCAAAAACAACGTGACTTCCAGTCTACTGCAATCGTCGCAGACACGAAAGCGTGGGTTGGGCGGAGGAGGGATGCAGGAGGGAAGAGAAAGCAAAATAAAATTGTTGCGGAGGAAGTTTGCAAGATCTGAGACGTGGTTTTCAAGTGATCAATGGGAAGACAAAACACATCGGATTCAAACTGAAGGCGCCAATTAGACAGACAGTGTTCTTACAGAGTGTCAGGTGTTTGGTTTGAAATCGAAACACTCGATAGGCAATATACTGAAAACTAAGAGTAAAACAAATCTCATACTTAAAAGTTCTCATGACGTCTGTATTGTTTAGCGTTGTAAGAAACATCGAGGGGGTGCCACCGACGCTCTTCCGACTACGAACTCTTACCTTATGAGGGGAAATAAAACATTATGGTCAATCTAGTTCTTTAGACGCGTTCACATATAGTTGCGAAAGGTACGTATTAGCTTCGTCATGTCTGACCAACCGCTCGTCCTTCTGTCTTCCCGTCTCCCCTCCAGTATCAGCTCGGCTCATATTTGATTTTGAAATTTGATATCGGAGACTTTTTTTGTAACACATTCCGAGAACAACCAAATTGGGTAAAATTAGACAAAAATATTCTGCAAACTGCGTGGAGACCTAAGTAAGTTTTATTGCTACCGGCGACCTAAGATTGCCACAGAAACATTGTTGACAGCGATTTGTAGTGCGGAAATGCAAGAGGAACGTGTTGTTGCGTTTCCATGGCAACGTTTCCAATACTGATTATATTGTTTACATTTCCTGTCTTGTATTACAACATTCGCATTGCACCTCACAGAAAACACCTTGTGCTTCCATTTCAAGGAAAATTCAGTGAACTAAATCTTTATATACAACGACAATCCAAGGCCTAATCACGTTTTTATTATTGCTTATGACATAATCACTCCATATATTCGATCGCTTCAAACCCAAATGTATTAGGCTCTTAGGACAGCCTATGAAGTGTAAGCAGGACGAAACATTCCGTACCCTAAGAAAAATAATAAATAAAACGTATTGTTTCGTTTCCATGGAAACAGTGGTTACGCGAACGCGTCACAGTGTTAAATTATACGTGTATTTTCTGCATTGCTTATTTCTTTCTTTATTATAGAAAAAGGTACGTAAGAACACAGACATTGTCGTTGCTGTAATAATCACGCAGCTGCTCCTCTCATTTTTTATCTCTCTGGACGATGTTCCTCACATTATCGACAAAGAATTTTTTCAGTAACGTGTGACGCCATGTATACAGCGCGTCACTCGCCTCTTCATTTTTGCAAATCGGCGTCCACGAAACGCATATTTGAGCTGTCCAAATGTGCGGTAATCTGCTGGTGCGAGGGCTGCTGTCTACGCAGTGAAAGGAAGAATCATCGGATTTTAGTTTTCGCTCGTTTCGGCACTGGAGGCCTCAGAAAGAGTTCAAGAGTCGTCACGATGTGCAACAACACCTTTCGTGACATACACGTTTAGAACACAAATTTTGTTATATACAAAGTCGTCGTGGCTGATCAATATGCAACAGGTTTACAATTTTCCAACTACGTATGTGACAGTAAATCGTCTCTTCTCTTCATCCAGCGCCTTAACTCGTTCAACACGTTCGCCGTTCTTAAAGTGGTAGGACAGCCCGAGTGGTGTATGTATAGCGCTTGTCGTGCCGCTACGGAATATTTCCTTCATTTCCTTCTCATAATAGAGTGTTACACGTACATTTCCAACATTCTTCACTATTCGATATGATGATAAAACTAACAAATGCTTATAAACACTTGAGAGTATATTACGTTATATTATATTATTTTACGTTATGTTACGTTACGTTAGGTTAGGTTATATTACATTATATTATAAACGTAGTAAACCTCCTACAGGTACATGTTTCGGCCACTCTTGTGTCCATCCTTAGGGAAATAACTTACAAAGGATGAAGTGAAAATGAAGTGAAAAACCTTCAAGACACATAAATAAACTATTATGTTTTAAAACGTATAGGTAAAGGAAAAATTCATCCTAGAACAGGCCACTAGGTCTCAGTGGGGGAGTAGAGGTATAGCTCTACTAATTCTGTAACCTAGGCGCTAGATGGGGTGTGGTCAACGCCAGGCTCCGGCCGCTTTACCCGCTGAAAAGACCCGGTATCCACAGTGTAGGAGGCTGGGTGGACCCCAGGGCCTTTCTGGAAGGGTGCGAAAAATCTCGCCCCCAGCTGAGTTTTGATCCCCAGACCGTCCAGCCCTTTGTGAGTCGCTATTTCGACTACGCTATCCCGGCCCAAGAGTTGTTTGGTGTGAAATATATGTTAAATTATAAAATGCAGATAACATTCTTTGTGCTAAATGTAACCCTATGTGTTTTATGTTGTATCAACATACCGAAGTGAAAGAAATATACACACATTTTGTTACAATACCCAAGCCCTTAAACACTAAATTATCTAATTTCAGGGTGGTGATATAACACGCAATAGCTACGGGGATCACTCGTTACTCACTTAAATTTAGCACAAAAATTTTATCTGTATTTTGCATTTTAACATATATTGTGTACCATGCATTTTAAAACTTAATATTTTACACTTGTGTATTGATTCTTGAAGTTTTTTTGTAACGTACCATTTGTAAGACACGTCCCTGAGGACGGTCGCAAGTGTGGCCGAAACGTGTACGTAAGGTACTCTTAAACGTGTATATGCATTCTGTTGGTTTTATCACCATTTCGAATCAGCTTAATACATGATCATGGACTATTTCAAGCTCTTCACAGTACTTTATTTCCTGTGGCCACAGAAATCGAATGACAGCACGATGTTCATTATACGTAGTTTGGGGCATGAGCTCAGATATTTACATTAACATTACATGAAATTCACTGAACTTAAAGGGCTGTCCACTGACATGTCTAATCTTGGCTCAGTGTGTATACAAAAACTCATTCTTTTCAAATTACCAGAAGAATTTACCGCCCTTACTTTATGTTTTGCGGTGACGCAGTTTTTGAGGCACTGCGCTACAAGCCACAAGGTTGCTGGTTCGATTCCCGATGGTGTCATTGGATGTTTTCATTGACATAATCCTTCCGGCCGCACTACGGCCCTGGGGTCGACCCATCCTATAACAGAAATGAGCACCAGGAATATTTTCTTGGGGGTAAAGGCGGCCGGTGCGTAGGGCTGACAACCTTACCGCCTTGATGTGTCGATTGTCTTGAAATCTGGAACCCTCACCCTTCTGGAACCTTCAGAGCCTGTCCAGGCCTGTAATGGGATTGCTTTAGCCTACTTTTTGTTTTCCTTCTGTACAAATTTTCCGGTACGTCTCAAATTAATGGGTCAACATAACACTAAGCGTATTTGAGAACAGGATGCTCGAGGGAATATTTGTAAGTAACAGAACGTGCGTAGCAAGAGAACGTACGGACATATATAAAGAGGTGCTTTATAATTCTTTACCTTCATCCATTATTATTAGGTAAATAAAATCATGGAAGGTAAAGTGAATGACAATCATTACGCACAGAAGAAATAACTAACTCATATATCATTTCAAATGGAAATTACTTAGGCGTAAACGAGAGAAAGGCTTTAAAGGGGTTCGAGAGTAAGAAGTGGATTTAACTTGCTCAGAATAGAGATCAATAGCGGGCTCTTATAACGAGGTAAATAACCGTCGGATGACATAAAATGTAAGGAATAACTAATATCAGCTTTTTAACACAGACTGTACTATAAGGATTTAGACTTTTTCAGGTGCGTACGTTGTATAACACTACAAACAATTGTTCACCTTTACCCTACAGATACGTTATCCCCGTGGAAGGTAATTCCGTCGTGACTGCGTATGGACAGGGGGCTGTGTCAATCTTACGTTTGGTTTGTGGTTGGTAGGAAACAGCAAGATCCATGCTGCTGCTGGGAACGGGTCAACCGCTTCGAGGTTTTATTCGGCGATAAGAGACAGAGTTGTATTCGACAGTTTGTTACTGAGCAGAAAGAGAGCCGTTACAAGTTCCGCAACTTCACAGGTGTAAATCTACCCAAGTGGCATCTGAGACAACGGCGGAATTCAGAGACCTTAATTTGTAACATACACACATATAAGATTTGAGCCACAAGTAGGCCTTGTTTTATGCTCATGCGCCCTCTTTACTTTGACGCCACCTACCATTTTGCGCGGCTTCTTAATTTGGGCACTCATTTTCGATCTGACGCTTTTGGCTGGTTGCGTTTTATTGCGCTAAGCCCCTATTTCTGACGGGAATGTCACTTTCTCTTTACGCCTTTTCGATCGACGCTTACTTTTCGGTGACATAGTCAGGGCGTAAAACAAGGCGTTGGTGTAATCCATTCCCGTGGTGGAAATTCATGTCATCTTTTTCTAGGCTGTGACGTCGTCTTGCCATATAGGTTGTCATTAACGTTTCGGATTCATCTCTTGCTTCCATGTTCAGGCAGACTATACAGTGTAGCAACCCCGAAGACAAAAATAAGGAAACGGCTTCCCAACCGACTGTTGATACACTGCGGTACTCAAACTTCACACAGAGGTAGGCTTTTATCTGTACCATTCTCAGCTGTGCTTCTGTAAACGAACCCAGGGCAAAGTGATGAATGCATGTATTTTCTCGCACGCTCCGTAGATGTGTAGAGTGTGTGTGCATTCATTTACGAAACATACGTTGTAATATTTCATAATTAATAGCCACATACTTTGAACCTTTTAGGTCACACGCTCGTGGAAATATATAAGCAACCTCTTTTATGCTATGCACGTATGTAGGGACGAACAAGGTGCGATCAATTTACTCTTTCGTCATTACGCTGTGTGACTATAATGACCGGACTGGACGATTAGTGAGTCGGAAATGGTTGCTTAGATGGCTGCGGGTTTTCTTTTTGTCCACAGAGCCATATATCATCTTTGAGGTACACCCAGTTTCCTATTTTTTGGGGGCCGTAGGCTCCTTCCTAGCGGTTAAAGTAATCGATTGATTAAGCTGAATCAGTCATTTCCATGCACTGCCAAGTTTAAGAATGCATAGTTATATCTTCTGCCCTCATTACGTCATTCGGGCAAGATATTTAATTATGCCTAAATACAACTTTAGATTGTATTGTGCAGATAACGTTTTTGGTGAAGTTTTGCTGCTCAAAATCGGAAACAGAGAAAATTTCTAACAAAATTTAAACTCAAATTATATGTAACGTAATTTAGTGCAATAACGGGACTTTTTGGTTGGTGAGACAAATGAGAGCTGGTGATGTAGAAAATGAACAACTCCATGTAATAGAGTCTTCTCTGAGAGAGTTAGAGGTATTAAGCTATCCAGAAATTCCATACCTATTATGGGACAGGACCCATGCCACTTGCCCTTATCCTGAGTCATACGCAAGCCCATCTTTCTCTACATTATTCTTCCTAAGCCGTCCACATTCGAAGTTCTTTATCATATTTCGTAACATACCTTTTTGTTGTGGGAAGTTACCAGCGCCTCGTCCCAATCCCAAAGTCTAATCTTAATGCCTTTTAGCACTTTAAGGTAGCTTCCTTTCAAGTACTTTGCAACTCATCATAACCTATCCAATTTATGAAGAGGTTTCAACTTCTCATCACGTCAAAACATTCAAACATTTTGTGCAATTATGACGTTTATTTTGGTATTCAAAAGGGCTGCCTTTTGATGTGTAACTTCTGAAACCATATAATCTAATTTATATTTTCACACTCAGTTTATTTGAGAATATTTTGTCAGTTCTTAGCTTTCCTGCGTGGATTTTTCCTGTCAGGTCTTAAGAATACAATTTGTTTGTTACATTTCTCATCCTTGTGTGTGTTCTACGTGCCCCGCCCATTCAATTACTCTTGATTTGATCATCCTAATAAAATCTATGAAGATACAAATTATGAATTCCCTGTATCATAGCTTTCTGAATTCTGTTACTTTCGTCTCTTCATTCGTATGAAATTTTTATTTCAACATTATGAACTTCTGTAACAAGAACGTATCATTGAGTGAAGTGACGAGAAGAGAAGTTGTCTTACCAGGAATTTAATTTCAGATCCAGTCTCTAGATGTTCACGCACGAGAAGCGCTCATGACTCTCCCTGGGAAGAAATTTGATTTTTAAAATGAAAGGAATGCTCACCATAAAGCAAAGAATTAAAATGAAGCAAGGTTACGTACTGTTGGACTTGACTGAAACGAGTATAGAAATACAGAGGCGTAATGTACCAGAAAAGAAAATGTAAATTTATGGCTAAGGAGCTGTGAGCTCTGGCCTTAAGCGATATATTCGCACGAGAGAACGGAACTTGGCTTATATTTCTTTAGTCAATGGGAGTTGTTCAAAAACTACGAAATTTGGTTACAAGTCGGAGTGCCTACAGCAGGAACCGAATGTATTTTTCTTACAATAAGAAGTAGAAGACGAAGGGGGAAAGAAAAGAGAAGACATTGCTGCAAAATGTAGAAATAAAGATAAAAGAAATAAGGGCGGTACAAAGTTTGACCGAGTAGAGTGCTTTGTATGCAATTTATTGCTACTCCAGTATGAGGTAGTTCAGTTATCTTCCTTTGCAAGCTGCACGCACATGTGTAATCATTATTTCAGACATATTGCACACTTATGTTGTAAAATTAAGGGCTACATGTACTTGGCTGTAAGTGGCTTCTTTGAGACTTAAGCCTGTCACGACTCTGACCGTGGAGATTGCTGTCTTATGGAATGTGACTCCGTGTGGTTTGCGAGAAGAATAACGGCGTTACGGAGGAAAGTGCTAAAAAAACTTAAGAGATTCTACAAAAGTCACTACCTTAATTCAATACGTCATATCCCAAGAGACAGTAACCTTTAAATATGTACTCTTATTATACACAAATGCCGCTTATTCCTGAGAATGTATCGCTGCACGTGTATATTTCTTTATTTACGTGAAACCTTTTAAGGTGCATTCGCAAAATTACTAAAAACGGCTATTAGCTTCGTCATGTCTTTTCTATCTACCTGTCTGTCTTCTCGTACGTCCGTCCGTCCGCCCGCATGGTACAACTGGGCTCCCACTGGACAGATTAACATAAAATTGTCGTGTAAGTTATAGTTTCATTAACCTTTTGGCGCCGGAATTATTTTTTTAATTTTAGCACACCCTGTATATAAAATGTGAATAATACAGGAACCAAATATGTTAGAATTATGAAACAAACTGCATTTCGAAGAGAAAAAAGCGGAGAGTATACACCATGTTTAAAATATTCAGTACCTATATTTGTTGAATAAATATATAAAATTCAAATTTGGAGGTTAGCGCTGCGGTACGTCAACTATAGTTGAAGTTAGGCGTCTAAAGGTTAATATCTGACGTTAATAACGGCTACGTTACATGAAGGCCAATACACATTTTTGATCATATTTCTTTCAGTGAGAAATGTTTCAGACAGAAGTTGTAGAGTAAAATCAAAACACATTTTTTCATGCTCATTAGCGATGTCTTCAATAAGGTCTTCATTATCCGAACAATAGTTATCTCTGGTCGGGTAATTAACACTTTATTGATAAGAAATACACAAGGGGACGGTGTCACCCAAGATTATCTTAAGATTTTAGTTTTCGAAAATCGTGCCGTTTGTGAGATAATGTGGAAAAATATTGTACAGCCGAACAGGCCACAGATAACACTATAATATGGCACTTCGCATTTCATGATGGGTAACTAAGGCTACAAATACACGCTCAGAACGCGTGTTAAGTATTGCTTTTCCACGACAACAGTGGTTACGCGAACGCGCCTCAATGTTACGTTGTATGTACTTTGCCTGTCTTGTTTCACTCAGCTTTGGAAATGAACGTATGTTTCAGTCGCGAAGTATCGGTTGGGAGTGCAAGTTTAGCTGTCGCTGTGTTTGATTGAACAATGCGCCAGGTTAACATAAGGGGGACTGGCGGCATATTTCTGGGCATTTCTTATCTCAGTTAGGTGTCAACTTTATTCCCCGTCCTTTTCACTTCATGTAAAATAACCTGAATTACCCATTGTGTAGGAAGCTGCGAAGGTTTCTGCATTGCTTTCGTAGATTTGAAAGGAGAGAATGTACTGAAACCCACTCTAGATTTCTACAGGCAATCAGTATGTTGACTGGGGTGATGACGGAGAATAATAATGTACAAATAAATTTCATAAAAGAGTGTGCAAGGAATAAATTGGAGTTGTGCCTGGTATTGATCATTGGAAAGCTGTTTTTGCCCAGTTTCTGTTGAAAAGGCACTAAAGACGGCAATATACAAAACGTGATTTCATCCAGTATAGAAAACGCAAAAATAACAAATATTTGGATTTAAGTTATGTGGAAAGTCTTTCGATCTAGAAGTTCGAAAAAAGTGCCAAATTTAGGTTATTGAGTAAAAGAAACTTCATGTTTATGTGCGCTATTTAACGTTATTAAAGTAAGGCGAAGGTTAGATGTCTCTGTGCAAGTCTTGTGTATTTTTTTATCAATGAGGTGTTAATTACCCGACCAGAGATAACCATTGGTCGGATAAAGAAGGCCTTATTGAAGACAGCGTTACTGAACATAGCAGAGTGTGTTTTGATTTTTCTCTGCAACTTCTGTCTGAAACATTTCTCACTGAACGAAATATGATAATAAATGTGTATTGGTCTTCATGTAACGTAGCCGTTACTGACGTCAGATATTAATGAAACTATAACTTACACAACAATTTTATGAAAATCCGTCATGGAGGCATGAATCCACCCAGTCTTAACCTCGTCACCGCATAAAATTAAAAAGCCAACTCTAAACCCGGGCCGTCCTATTCTGGGGAGAGATACTGCGATACCCGATGATGGGCCCCAAAGACGATCTAGACGATTTGGGGAAAAGAAATATTTCTTTCTCGTGCCGAGAAACGAACATTACTGGATTAGTGAATATAACAGAGGATGTCACATGTAGTGGGGTGGAGGAAGAAGGAACTGCTTACAGAACCTTGAGGGGCCACTTGAATGATAGAGAATGCGGGACGATGGCATCAGTATTTTGTAAGGAAGTGGGGTGAATGGAACTCTTTCAGGATCGTGGGCAATGATTCGGCTTGCAGACGATATATAATTTCGTGGAAGTGCTGGCAAATGAATTCAAATGTCGAGGCACTCTTGCTACCAGTAACAAGTTTGGGTGCTGAAATTCATCGTAGATTGTCAGTAGCCAGCAGAAGCTCTCTTGGACTTAGAAAAGAACCAAAGTCCCACTGCACCATAATCAGCACTAAAATTAAACTATATACAGCATTTATAAGACCTGTTGTACTGGGTGGATGTGAAATGTGGGCGATTAATAAAGGCGATGAAAATAATATCCAGGTCACTCAATTATTATACCAACTAATGCACTTACATACAATTTACACATTAAAACACTAAAATTTCTCCGACATGTTTCGGTCCTAAGACCATCATCAGGGAGCTGTATTTCTTTGCCTTGCTAAAGTCACATTAAAAGCCACATTAAAACCAGTCATAAATTAACTTCGTTTTACTAATAGGGCATGCTGCCACAATACCCTATTAGTAAAACGAAGTTAATTTATGACTGGTTTTAATGTGACTTTAGCTAGGCAAAGAAATACAGCTCCCTGATGATGGTCTTAGGACCGAAACATGTCGGAGCAGTTTTAGTATTTTAAGGTGTAAGTTTTATATAAGTGCATTAGATGGTATAATAATTGAGTGACTCGACAACATGCA
>Ga0123354_10008832_pt1 | contig 15365 bp, 8 predicted proteins | sample TergutLab28metaG_2_FD_97872 | JGI IMG/M metagenome (GOLD analysis project Ga0123354, IMG submission 97872) | Labiotermes labralis P4 segment gut microbial communities from Petit-Saut dam, French Guiana - Lab288 P4 | ecosystem: Host-associated > Arthropoda: Insects > Digestive system > Gut ...
TACCACTACTACTACTACTACTACTACTACTACCACTACTACTACTACTACCACTACTACTACTACTACCACTACTACTACTACTACCACTACTACTACTACTACTACTACTACTACTACTACTACTACTACTACTACTACTACTACTACTACTACTACTGCACTTCGATAGCTTCATACACAGATTTATTTGGAAACCCCATAATTACATATTCAAACTGAAGAGGTGAAACGATATATGATAATTCAAGAAATGTTTGACCAAGCACAAAGCGAAATTTGTACAATACTTTAAGTACCGATATAAATAACACTTCTTGGTCTTCTCATTAACAGACTAGTAAAAGGAGTACTATTACATTAATTAAAAACCAAACTATTTAAAATCATTTTAATCGCGGAAATAAATATCATAAGCCTGAAATTCTGCCGCCTTCCCATAGCAACGCTCTCCTTCCCTATCTCCCTCCCCCCCCCTGTGTGTGTGTGTGTGCGTGTGCGTGCGTGCATGCGTGCGCGTGTGTGTCCATTTTACTTTAATGACGCACATTCCCAGAAATTTCTACAAATCTACACCGACAATAATTTCGTTTACCTTCCAAATGACATACCAGAGCTTCGGTCATAAATATGTAGAAAAATGCAAATATTTTAGTTGGAGAATTTTTTGCTTAACAGTTAGGCAGTGTGGGAACGCAGATTTATTGATTCCATTCATAGCTTCACAAGAAAAAAAGAGTATCACGTTTTTTAATTGACGTCACTAATTTACTTCAAATTTGTGAAACCATTTGTTTATGGTATTTGAAAATCAGAGAGTAAATAAGCTTACTTTATGTGAGACAAACGGCATTTATGTTGGAGAGAAAATTATAGTCAACGATTTAATTAAACTCTTTTTACAACTCTAAACATATCACCCTTTGTACGGGGAAAGGGGACAAATGGTTGAACACAGAGAATGACGTTTTTAAAAGAGAAAGTAACATTTGTAAATACTCTGTAGCAATGGGCCTAATACACATGAGAATTCTCCATTATGTGGAACAGGGAATGTGTTTAAGATAAGAAGGTTGATGCTGAAGAGCAGGATGAGGAAGAAGAGTAAAAGGAGGAAAGAGAGAGACCATAGCTCTCATAGGTGCCGCTGAGATATATCAGGTGTAAGAAAATGCATGAAAAATGAAACGAACAAAATCCTGAATCCACAGCTACTGTACTTCTAAGCACCATATCAAGTTAACGTTGGCTCATGAGAACTTTCGCTACATGTTGCCGCTAAAATTAGCCATTATCTAGTAAATTACAAACATCTTTCACACAAGCATCACGTTCCAAATTCACTGAATATAATACATTTAAAATATCACATCCACCTTATACCTTCTTCCGTCTCAATAAATCACGTTCGAATATTACGTCAATACTTTCGCCCAAACTCTTTATGTCTCACTACGGTGCCCAGTCGCCATAAAATTGTAACAGCTTATTAAAAGTATGTAACATGGAACTGTTTTAAACATAAAATATACAATGATTTAAACGAAGAGTAAGATTGAATTGAATTGAATTTAATTTAATTTAATCTCATCTGGAATTAACTTGATAGTGATTAATTTTGGCCGAAATAAGCAATCACCGTTCATACCGGTTAATAAAGGTAATTTGATATTGTACTCATTAATATAAGTTGTAACAACTGTGGGTATTGAATTTTGGTTTATGCACGTAAGAAAAACACGAAACAAATATAAATGTACCGAAATGCTCCGATTCGCATAATGCTTAGGCATTGGCATTTTTTAATATGTGTAATTACGAAAAGATAAACTTAAGGAAAAATTGTGATTCCATTGGTAATAATTCTCACTTGTTATTTGTTTAGGCTAGATTCGAATCGCGACCGGGACACCGGCTATTCTGAGGTCCTGAAATCTGCTCAAACTCTCAACGCGAACGTCCGGATGGCACCTCAAAATATACCACTGCCACTTCCTCGCAAAGAAGCTTCCAGTCCATTGTCCATTAACCATCTTAGCATTACAAGCGACATAGCTTGAGCTACTGACACAGTCCTTAAATATGCCAGAATGACATAAAACATGACTAACTGTGTGGAGCTGGGTTCAGCCCACTAAAGCACACCAATCGCTCAGACAGTCCACGAAATTCCTACCTTTTAAGAATGGGATGGACGGAGTGTGTAGCACGTATAAGAGTGGTAAGAAGAGCAGGTGGAAAAACTGAAGAGATAAGTTCACTTTGTAAGCCTCTGGTGGGAAAAAAAAAGAGTCGTATTACAAAGAATGGAGCGATATTCAGGTTCAGTCCTCAGGCTTCATAACCTTAATCGAGAGTCCTGGCACATTGTTAACCTGGATTAGGGAGGTGCCCAGTACAGTTCCGAATTTTAAATGACTCCCCTAAATGTGGAGTTCTTAATTTATACATCGTCTGCAAGTGAGAGTCTGAAGTATCCGTTATTCTGCCATGTGATGCCGCGTCGTTCCATAACGGGTTACCGACGTTTCGAGACAAAGTAGTGATCTCGAAACGTCGGGAAATAATTATCGAGTCACGCAGAATCACATCACAAAATAACGGATACCTTAGCTACAGAGCTGCTACAACCTAAAATCTCGCAGTTGCCCTACGTAGCCTAAGGATCAGTCGATGTTAAGTGCGGTTGGTGTCTTTACGTCCGATCATGAAACAAGCTTAGAAACGTGGGAAGCGAAACAAGAGAAACCAACCGATTCTTTCATTTTCTTTATCTCATCAAAATCCATAGAAACACGTGCAAGAAACCTGACCGAGGAAAAGAGTGTTGAAGAGGGTAGGAAGTAAAAAAAACTTCCTATCCACTCATAACCCCAACAGAATTGGCCCCACAAATCCCGACCCGTTTGAGATGGGCTAGATTTGCTAGCACATGTCTGCCCCTCCACCCGTTACTCAGGCAGCAGAGTGCGACCTGTCGGTACCCTACAAGGAATACGCCATACTTTTTCTTAAGCATTTGTTAAATCCAGAAATTAAAAAATTAGGAAATCTGATATTAAGAATTTTCATAGAAAGTTTTCCGTAAGAGTAACCTGACCCTAAGGTGTTAATTAACAATTAGGGCTTTAGAAAATACGAAATAGACTTTATATCCAGCAGGGTTTCTTCTAAAATTTCCAAGTTTCGAGATAATCAAACAAACGCGAGTCAAAACATCAAAATCCTTATGCTATGCTTACCTTTACTGACTTGTTTAACAGTAAAGTTTTGTTGATTTAATTTGTTTTGTGATGTGTTGCATTAATCGGAAAATCAATAAATTAATTTTCCTTGATTCATTTTGACTTATGAGACAAATACTACATCTATAAGTATTTCATTTCTGTACCGGTAAGTGCAAATTACGGCACCTATTAAATATAATATTTATACCTAAACATAGCCAACAAATCTTCTGTAAATGTGACGAAGTTTAACTATTTAGGAATTGCATTTCTGCTTTTCGGTACGGAATATTTTATCTTCCTTTCTGATATTTAAAAATAGCCTCTAAATTAAAATAAAAAAATTCGTAATTTGCCTGCTGTGTTATATGGGCGTAAAATTTGTTCTCTCAAATTTTGGAAGAACAGGGTGTCAGGGTGTCTCAATATAAGGTGCTGATCAAGATATTTGACCTGAGAGGGAGGAAGTAACAGGAAAATGGGGGGGGGGGAACTACATAGCGAAGAACTTCATGATTCATACACTTCACCAAATATTATTTGGGTGATTACATTAGGGATGATGAGATGTCTAGGACATTATGGCAATTGTGAGGAAAAAGAGGCGCTCATACAGGAATTTGGTGTGGAAACCTGAAAGTAAAGAGTCCAATGAAAGATGTAGGCGCAATCGGGAGGATAATATTAAAATTGATCTTAAAGAAGTAGGATGATAAGTTGTAGACTGTGTTCAGTGTGTAGAGGAATGAAACCTCAGTCTACATAAATTGCAGGAAATTTGACCAGTTAAGGAACCATTAGCATTTCAAGAAAGACTTTTCCCAGGAGTTAAGTACTCGGACTCAAAGTTATATCATATTTACAAATGGTGCATTAAGAAAAATATGGTGAAGGCAGTCAAGTTCTGTTTTAACCGTCTGTAGACTGGCCACCTTAACTACACTTACAAATTCAGTTCATACCTCGCAGGGAACAGAGTTCGACTCCATTAAAAACAACAATCAGTTAGTGACGTTTACAGAAATAATCGGTGGTTGTTGACAGTCACTCTTAACGCAGTAATACATTGTGTGGGTAAAGTAAAGATTCCGTTAATATTAAACGTATCGGTACACTCTATACAGGGCGTTTCTTTTCCCGCTTCGCTGAGTACAACACCGTTAAGCATGTAAATCCTGCACCAGCCAGCATATCCCGGACAATTGGGTCTCGATTCAAATCTTCCAACCTGGAACCTTGCGAACGCGAACAAGGACCAAACATTTCGCAGGAAACTTCTCCTCTACCTTCAGGCGGTTGGATCCTCCGAAATACTCAGGCATTTCTATTAGAATACCCAGTATCAGATCAAGAAGTTACAAATTTGCATATTCACAGCAACAAGCAACTTAGATCCCTTGGAGCTTGCTGGCAATGTGCCATAAAATGTTCAGAGTCCCCGATATCCATCACCGACGGTTCACAAACCACAGATTTATAACCACTGTTATACATTGTCGCCATGCCACTGGGGTCGATTAGAATGGGCACTGCGATTGATCGAAACTGACGTTTTTCTCTCCAGTAGAGACGACAATCGGGTTGGCAGAATTTTTAATAATCGTGGTATGAGAATCTCCAGGTCTGGTACGGAAGGAGAGGTAAAAACTGGTAGTTAGCGAGCTTTTGATGCGCTTAGTTTTGAACAAGTTAAAAAAAAAACACACGCACACAGAGACACAGCGAAATTTGATGTTGGGAAGGAAAAGCCTTCAGTTCTTTCCCTAGCTGATACTCGTCAGTCTGCGTCCTCTTCTTTTTCCTCTTCTTCCTTATACTTGTCTTCTCCTAGGATCAGCTTGCTTTGGAATCCCAACCAAATTACCCCAACTGCATTCCAACCGATTTTGGTACGTTCGTTTGGGGGCTTCTTCCATACAGAAAAGGACTGGAATATATTCTTTTTTTTTTATTTCGAATTTAGTCTAATTTATTTTGTAAGGTTGCATTATAAAACAGTCAAAAAAGATTTTCCCGTCTGTAAGATGATCTTTTTTATTTCAATGAGACAGATACAGGCAGAACGAGCAAGTCTTGGAATGACAGCTACCCTGCGTTGTGTGTATATTTGCTAGAGACATGTAAGGCATCGACATAGGTACAGTGATGCGATTTACTTGTCTTTCCACGCATCGTCCTTGACTGCCTAATCCAACCTTTGAAACAAATACAATTTTAGTCGAAGCAATTGTCTCTTAATACAGGGTGATTCTGTCGCTAGAGGCCCCAAACTATTGTCTATAAAAAATTATGTTATTGAGAAAATTACTTGAAAATTTATATACACATACCGGGAAAGATGCAAAACACGACCTGCTCATAATCGATGCTAAAACTGGTCTCCTTTCATATCCAAGCACACTTGAATGCGTTTCTCCAAATTATGGAATACTTTATCCAAACTGTCGACGTTGATGGCTTGAATCTCTTGGTGTGTAGCGTCCTTGAGTTGTTCGATTGTGCGGGGTGTATTTTTGTACACTTTGCCCTTCAATAGGCCCCAAAGAAAGAAGTCGACAGGCGTTAGATCGGCTTCCCATTATCTCTAACTTTTTAACCAATTTCTGGATGCAACACTTCCTAACTTTTTAACCAATTTCTGGATGCAACACTTCGATAGTGCACGTCTTTCACCAAATTCCGTTCGAAATGCCGTCTGGCGTGCTTTAAATGAACCTGTTTACCAGTATTTACGAATGAGAAAACCGCGCTGTTCGACTGCATACATACACAATAACTTGGGGCCTCTAGCGACAGAATCACTCTATATAACAACGATATTTACCTTTATGAAACGCCACATGTATCGGTAATTAAGAGTCATCATGCGAGAATAAATAAAAATGGAATCACGTAGCATTTTATAAAATAAAATAGTTTTTACAACAAAGACAGCTGGATTGACTGAAATTTTCTAATACTTATTTCATGAAACACAACGGGATTGCTTATCTCAAGATAAGTCAACCCTGTTTGGAAGTTGCGTAATGTTTGTTTGTCAATACAACCAACCACACAAAATGGAAACAGACAAAATTGTCCCTGTGTTTAAATAAGCAACGAGACACGAAGACGTCTGGGGGACAGACGGAATAGTTCCGTGCATCCTTAACCTCGACACAAAGAAGGAACGGGTTGATTTGCTTCACGCCTCGGGAGAGTGCTCCAGGTAAGGTTGGGTACGCCATATATGCAGCCTGCAAATCGCCCCTTCTGGACAATAAATTCCATGACTGCACCCACTAACTAACTCCAGGATACAGAGCCCTTCTTCTTTAACTAATGGTTCCTCAGGAAGTTAAGTAATCCCACGCATTTTGTGAAACCCGAATGTTCATTACCGCTTTCACAATACCCCGACACCTGCCCATATCCTGAACCAGACTGATTCAGTCCAAGAGCTCAATCCTATTTCTTAAGATCCATTTTAATATCATTCTTTCGTCTAAGCCCAGGTCTTCCAAGTGGACTCTTTCCCTCAGTTTTATCCACCAAAACAAGTACACAACGTTCCTCTCACGCGCAATTGCCACATAACCCGTCTATCTCATTCTTCATTATTTTATCGCCAGAATAATATTTGCTGAGGAATACAGATCATGAAGTACCCATTATGCCTTACGATACAGAATATAGATATTGTGTTAAAGAATAAGATACGAGCACAGCAACTCTTGGTATACTTGTCATTGTTCAGTCCGGAATACTTCATCTTTCTGCCCCATTTGTAAAAAAACTATATATATAAAACCTCCCACCACAAGGGAAGAACGGCGTTTGAAGGCATAATTCGACGGAAGTGGGGTGCAAGAAACAACATAAAACTTTACAAATTCTACTGTGTGTGTGTGTGTGTGTGTGTGTGTGTGTGTGTGTGTGTGTGTGTGTGTGTGTGATCTAGTGACCTCAAAACAGGCGGCTTAGGCTCGATTTGGGCTGTAACACCACGGGGGTGAAATAGAGAGAACTATTTATAAAACGAGAAGCTTCATAATTGGAACCCATAAACAACTATTATACATGCGTTTCAGCAAAAGAGCTGAGCGGAAAAGGAATATGTATGAGAGGAGAAATGCATACAAAACTTTAGTCGGGAAACCTGGAAAAAAAAAAAAACTTGGAAGCTCTAGCCGTAAGCAGCAACAGATTATACGAGTATAACTCAAATTTAAAAAGGTAAAAGTCACCCTATAACATGACATGAAGGACAGAGAGGCTGTAGAAGTATAGCTCTACCAATACACAACCTGGAAGCTAGAAGGGGATTGTTCGTCAAAGCCACACCTCGGCCGCTTTACCCCCTGGAACAGGGCCCAGTTTTTACTTTACAGGAGTTTGGGTGGGCCTCGTTGCCGGTCTGGACGCAGACGAAAATCTTCTCCAATCATTAGTCTTCAAATGCAGTAAGTTGAATTTCAGACCGCGTATCTAAAGCTCCCTCCATATTCATACTCACAAACACCAAGAGGATCAGAGGGTATTTGGGCAGCCGTCAAGGGAGTTGATGAAATAATTCAAAACTTGTGTCTATATACAGCGTGCGCAGCAGCGATAGCATACCTTGATCGTGACTGTAGTGTCAGTGTGTTGTACTCCGTCAGAGGCCCGAACCTGCAGTCGATAGGTGTCTCTCGCTTCTCTGTCCAGAGCTTCCCTAAGTCGCAGAACACCTGTATCCGCCGTGTCCAGCTGAAAGTGGCCCTCGTCCCCAGACACCAGACTATACGTAAGATGCCCCAGTGTGTCAGGATCGGTGGCCCTCAGGGTAGCCACCATCTGTCCAATAGGAAGATCCTCTGATACGGAGTACTCCAGCGGTGCGTCGTGAAATGATGGCGGACTATCATTCCTGTCCAGAACAGTAACCCGGACCTGTTGGACAAAATAGCACAATTAATGTTCCAGGTAGGTATTATGTAAAGTGTACAAATAATTCGAAAGTGCAACGCTCATTTTGAAGCGAATGTTTCATGAAATCTAAAAATTTCGGTTAGCTAATAAAGTCTGAATCCGAGACAACAGCTTTACGGGAAAATTATGAACCAAGAACCTCCCAAACATGTAGCAGAAGCGCTGCCCGCTCGACAATTGTTGACAATGGTTAATCTCATTCATAAGCAACGTAATTTGCCCGATCCATGTACAAAGTTGGTACGTACGAGTGCATGCCTAAGTGAGGAAACACACATAGAAGGATGTTAGTGGAATGTACTCCAAAATAATCACCGGACGTCATTGTGTTTCAGTATGCCAGACGGTCTTGGGATCCGTGCCCTTCCAATAAGACAGTCCCGTCCTTAGTTATAAATGTAATCGGATCAATCGCATCAGAGAAGCCCCACCCTCTCTAGGATAGAGTACGGTATCTGGTCGTCAAATCAGTGACAACGCAGTACTGTGTCTGCACTAAATCCCAAACCAGCACCTCCACAGAGGCACAGTGCAAACGCATCTGATTAAGGTTTCTGGTGGCCCATCAAGACTGGATACTGTAGGTTTCCACCACTCTCAACGAGCATGTTAGCTCAATTGGACTTGTATTCGACAGGCGCTCATATCAAATGCATTCTCCGATTGAGGTTTTTGTGGTCTTCCTCAACCTTTCTAATCAGATGCCTAGAAATGCCCTTATTAGGCAACGACCTGTTCCCTCCATATCACTCCCAATTAATTACTCACTATCACTCCCTTCGACCCATATAATGTGTTATTAAGGGCATCCTAAAAAAATCAAACAAGAAATGATTTAACCGATTAAGGAGTATATACATACGTCCAGGGTTAACATTAAACACTCTGAATATTAGTGTTCTGTATACTGCTTAGGCCCACAATAAACATTGATTATTACTCTACATATAATTGATCGCCTGTAAACACGTATGTTCTGCGTGAGGTACAAACTGAATCACAATATAACACAGCTTAACTTTAGTCTTCGACGGTTGAAACAAAAACTTTCTTTCCGTTATAAAGAGAAAAAATCCAAACTCAGCTATAGTGAGTGTGTATCCTTTCTCCACTAACACTAAATGTTCGGCGAACACAGTCGCTTCGCGGAAGCCAGGTTGTGAACCACGGGTTGAGGCAACACTTAACTCTGGTTTCCAAAACAACACTGACAGACACTGCAGATAATAGCAGAGAGCTCGGCACAACTCAAAGGACGAAACAGCTTATAGATGATGGGCTTAAGAGATTGAAGTTTCTGATATAAAAGGCACCTGGCTAGAGGGCGAAGAAGAAGGCACAGCTATAACAGGAGAATTCTTTGCATTTATTGAGTGCTAGACAGGTCTATAAAACTTATCAGGGGTTTCCAAGATAACAGCGACTTGACTGTGAATAACAGGACCTTATTCAATATTTGAGCCACTTTCTGATGTCTCTTTTGACATACCATGTTCATAAAAAAAACTATTCGCATCAAAATTAATATCCCGAAACGTCAAACTACAACTTTATAACACGTCAATTTGTCCAACAGTAACTTACGCTTCCGAAACATGGGTACTTAAGGAGAATATGACAAATAAACTGATGATTTTCGAAAGAAGGATCATGAGGAAAATATTTGGTCCTACAAGAACAGATGATGGCTACTGGAGGATTAAAACTAATCAAGAAATCAACGGAATATTAAAAGAACAAAATATAATCGGGTTTATTAAAAAATAAAGATTAAATTGGTTAGGCCATGTTGAACGCACGGCAGAGGATAATACTGTGCAGAAGATCAAGAGATGGAAACCAATAACTAAAAACCAATTGGAAGACCTAAAACTCGTTGGGAAGATGACGTTTTGGAAGATATAAAGAGCATAAACATAAGCATCTGGAAGAAAGTATCACAGAATACAGACAGTTGGAAGAAAGTTGCTGAGCAAGCCAGAACCATATACAGGTTGAAGCGCTTTATAAGAAGTTCTTTCGTCAATAGGTTCATTTTTTACATGGTAATCGCATTACGGTGAAAAATTATCCCTTTGGCCCAAGCAGCTCCTCAAGTAACGTAAATTCATTCATTAATTTTCACAGAAATAATTGCCAGGTGTGCCGAAAATCATACAGAACCAACAAATAAACTTTTTGCCAAAAATACAGAACTTCTCCTTGTATAGCAGGTGGTGTATATGTATATTAGTTACCAATCTGATTAAACTGTGAAATAAGCTTCACCTCTGGATTATAAGTAGTGGCGAAGAGAAAGTGCGATATAATGTAATAAGTATTACTAAAAAGCAAATATTTCACACAGCACCAACAGAGTGAAACTAAAGGAGTTCAAGGTTAGTTTTTTATTAGTTTTTTCCGAAATGAATGTTTTGGGATCGAGAAGACTATTACGGAAACTTAGGTTCCAAAAAAGGGGGGGAAATTTCTTGACCAAAGAAGACACTACATGGAGTTAGTCGATACAAAATGTTCATTTATTACTTTGTGACAAAAAAAAACTATAGAAATATCACAAATTTCTCCAAAGTTACAAAATATATTTAAATTATCTACAATTATCTACAAGTGTTTTCTTCACTTGTTCTTTATACTCCTAGCATAAGTAACACAAAAACTGAATCCAAATATGCCGTAACAGGCAAATGTCATTATACTGTCTCAAGTTCCCAAAAACGTGATTTTCATAAATATCCTTCCACAATGATATAAAGAGGCCGAAAATAATCTCAGCACATTGCAGAGAACTCTGCCGGAAATTCTGTTTACTACTCTGCTGACTGCATGCTTTGCAGCCTTGTTTATCATATCATTGTGACTACAACGTATTCAGTACACGAACAGCATCTAGCTAAAGATCTAACACATTGATCACGTAATTAAACAAGAATAAAAATACCAATAATTTGCGATGTAAAATAACATATTGTCTGTCAAAAAAAAAATGAAAAGAAATACTAAAATGGACTGACATTACAATTTACAAGAAAAAATTGCATTTTTTAAAAGCGAACAAACGACAGGTCTGGCTTATTTTGTGCAGAATATATGTAAAGCCGACAGAACAAACTGCACTTCAGAATGGAAAGGAGCAGTACTGAACCTGCCACGGTCTGCTCTTATTGACAAGGCCTGGAACAACTGCACATCACCAACCGGGCGATCAAAATTTACCGAAGAAAAGTTACATACTAACTTGAATACTGTTATCCCACCGGAATTCAATCTACAGGCCTTGTAAATAAGTTTATAAATTTCCTTTTAAAGTTTTAACGTATGTTTAAACCCAATTATTCTTTCGATTTCGTATTACCTTCCATATATTTTGAGCTTTTGTTTAAGACATTATAATTCCTAAACATTGGCTCATTAAACATCCTTCATCTGGCATAATGCTTACCGCGATTGGTTTCTGTACCCCCAACACCTCTGCTACACTCAACAAAAGTCAGCAATAATGGTATACCTAAAAATATTTCGCCTCAAGGATTCAATCGTAGGCCCTCCAAAATGTCAGGAAGGTAAACGATGTTTGGGGGTGGTCTACATACCATGTAACTATAAATATGTTGCAGTACAATGAATGTCTTATAGAGGGCGTTGTTATTTTGACGTAAACACTGTTCCCAGAACGAGCATTAGCCTTCTTTAATAGCAGGTCTTGGCCTCAAGTGAAATCATTCCAGCAAGTGTGCAAAGGAATTCCAGCCCATTCGAAACATTTCCCATACAAACAAACACACACTTGTTTGCTGCATTATTATGGATCCCTCTGTGTCTCTGTGTCCAGAACAGGTGAGAAAAAAGTGTATATACGAAATGCTGCACAAGAAGAAACTAAAAGCAATGAGTACAGAGAGCACTAGGAGATTCACATACACATTAAGCACGAATAACTGCGAAATGTGGGCACAACTGAAACACGTAGAAGACTTTTCTAAAGTTTCAACCAAACTAACTGATACCCAGGCTCGCCTAGGAAATGTAACCATTACGCCTGAATGCAAGGTTTACAGCTGACTTGATATGAGAGACCGTAACAGAGTGTATGAAAGGCTCTTCACTACCACGAATGAATGAAAGAATGAATATGCGTGCATGTATATGTGTGTGTATGCATATACGTATCTATATTTATAAGTGGGTATATTGTGTATGTACCTATATATAAGTTACGAAAAGGAGCCAAATGTGACAATCATAAGCGGAAGCCATGCCAAGTCGGTATTGTAGTGTCTACTTTCTCGACAGAAGTGCTGCCGTGATGTGGCTCAGGCATGAGTATTCTGTTTGGTGGTATTTGGCAAGAAAGGTCTTGACCGAACTTCGTGTTGAATCTATTGTGTCCAGAACGCCTTGCTATTCGATGCTGTGAGTCGAGTTAAATGGTGAGATTCAGAAAGAGCTTGAGGTCCGAACACAAATGAACCAGATTTCCCCGCTCCGGACGCAGTGTAGTCCACAGTAATCCAGAATCCTCATACTGATAAAAATCCAAACCATTATGTGTTCATAAAGAAGGGTCCGTAAATGTGGACCCCTGTTTCGTAAACTTTGCATAAATCTTGTTCTCTGAAGGCAGTGACGTTTTAACTGTAGTCAAACTACGCTTCAATAGGTTGGCTATGACGAAAGAGTGGCATATCACTCCGAAAAACAATTGCTTGGAAGCTAAACCAAAATTTGTAAGATGACTTGAAAGTGAATTTGGACGCAATGGTTTGGTAAAATGGACCCTCAACTGACTTTGTTCCTCCTTGTCAGTACCAATACAATTCTCTGACGTCTTGCATCCAACTCTGTTTACCACAGCTCAGAAAATGAAGACGAAAAGAAAATTGTGTGAGTTTAAGGGGGGAAACACCGCTCGCTTACCATTCAAGAAGTTTTGATTTCGGCGAGTTTGAACAAACACAAATACAATCGTCTTCCGTGCCAAAACGCAACAAACCGTCGTTCTGCGCGTCAAAGTGGGCAAGTGCGTGGAATACAAACATTTATGGGGAAAAAACCTGCAGCACCATACACCGGAAATGTTAACAGCGCCACATTTGCCGCGGGGTCCACATTCACTGGCCAAACTGTGCGGTGTAAATTGCCAATAATATTCCTCTCGCTGTTAGGGAACTGTCTTTATAGTAAATAAATACACATAAAACAATATGGCGACCAATTAAAAAGCCGTTCGTGTAGTAAGAAGCCAGAAGCGACAGATGTTCAAACTGCAGTGTATCGCAATAAAATATGGTTCAAAATGTGAACACAAATTTACATATCAAGGTCCAGCTTATTACCATTATAAAAAAAACATCATTCATTGAAGAACTCAAAACATGAACTTAACTTTATATTGTCACGCCCTTAAATTACAAAGATGATCATACGGGAAGCCTACATAAATTACAATTAGATTGTTAGACTGAAACCCCATCCCAACCCTCAAGAAACATTCGACAGGAAAAAGCCGCAACAGACGACCCATGTTTCTTTTGTAACGCTCACACCAACTTGATGGACACACTCGCCGCTATAAATATGTGTACCTTTTCCATACCATTACATTTGACTGATATAAACTCGCTACACGAATCATACAAAATGATACCCACATAATCAGACACTACATCACAGTCAAATCGACACAACGATTGCCATGAAATCTTATCTTGGACACATCAACTCTATCACAAATACCTCTCTCCTACCGATGTATAGTAACCCTATCATCTAACAAGTTGTCGTGTCCACAGCTTTGTACTTCAGGGCACCATTCTTCTTCAGTGGAAAGAGGGGAGGCCCCAGTTTAGCGTATCTTCCAGAAAAGAGAACAAAACGAAAGAAAGTGGGAATAGAAGGAACAGAAAAATTGAACATTATTTCGTAAGATGTTATAAAAATATTTAAAAACAAGAAAATTGAGTTAAGCGGGGTTGGGCTGTGCTATTGACAGGAGAGAATGACATCAAAAGGCAGTGCTTATGGAGATTACTGTATCCTGGTAGTGACATGGCGTCGCATGTCAAAATACAGTAAATGCCACCTAATCTTCGTGTGAAATCTTTTAAGTACATTGGAGAGAATTAAGGAAATTCTTATACAGGCCAGCAATACGTCAACAGGCAGCACATCAAAATAATCCTTCTATGAACCACTATCTATAAAATACTATATTATTATTATTATTATTGTTGTTGTTGTTGTTACCTAGTCTACATCTAAAAACACGGTACAACCGTCCCGGATTCGTTATAAAATGTCTTTCTGTCACAGCGTCAAATGGCCTCGTCTCTGAACTACATTGTGTCAGGCAATGTGTGTTGTGCTGCACTTTGCTTAGTCACAGTTCTTTACAAAACACATTTATGTTTCATAACTAATACTTGTGTTGCAGTTCCCTTCCTCACAACACGTCTATAACTAATCAAACATGAAAATTTAGCCTGTTACTGCACAGCCTCGGACGACAGCCTACATCAGCTGATTTGCATGTCCCAGCATGCCTGGGAACAAGAAAACATGGCGTCCGAACTACTACTTGATCAATACCAATACAAAATGCTTGAAATTTCCATCTTTAGGAATTACGGTAAAGTCTACACTTAATTGTATTCAGTTATTTTATTTCAAATGACACAAACGTAGACTGCCACAAAGATTATTTTCCCAGAATTTTACTCTCAAACTTTCCCTGTTTTCTCCCACAGACATTAGAAGTGCTGTACATTCAGTAGCGCAACATTCCCTTAACATTCATTTGTACTGGTGTCCATGTTCCTTAGGGACTTGGGCACTTTTTTTACGTCACGCCAAGCATAAAACTATGAAACTGAGAGAAAATATCAGTAGCACAACTTTTCCGAATTCACAGTGTGAGAATTGATAATAGTACCTTCGAGAGGGTGGAAGAGTTTAAATATTTTGTAACAACTTTAACAAATCAAAATTCTATTCGGGAAGAAATTAAGAGCAGATTGAGGTCAGGAAATGCTTGAAATCATTCGGTGCAGAATCTTTTGTCTTCCTGGTTGCTATCCAAAAATTTAAAGATCAAGATATATAGAACTATAATTTTGCCTGTTGTTTTGTATGGGTGTGAAACTTGGTCGCTGACATTGCGGGAGGAAAGGAAGCTGAGGGTGTTTGAGA
>Ga0123354_10008833_pt1 | contig 15365 bp, 7 predicted proteins | sample TergutLab28metaG_2_FD_97872 | JGI IMG/M metagenome (GOLD analysis project Ga0123354, IMG submission 97872) | Labiotermes labralis P4 segment gut microbial communities from Petit-Saut dam, French Guiana - Lab288 P4 | ecosystem: Host-associated > Arthropoda: Insects > Digestive system > Gut ...
ATTACTGGTGGTTCTTAGTTTCTTTACTGGGAGCGCTGTTGGTTTTCTTGCTTTTTGTGCAGGGAGGTCAATCTCAAATATATCAATTAGGGAAAAAAGAAAGCGAATTAAACCTGTTGTTTGCCTCTATGGGTAAAAAATGGTCATTGACATTTACTACATTAGTAACATTCGGAGGTGCATTTTTTGCTTCTTTCCCGCTTTTCTACTCCACAAGTTTCGGAGGCGCTTATTGGGTTTGGATGCTGATTCTTTTTAGCTTTATCATCCAGGCGGTCGGATACGAATTCATTAATAAACAAGGCAACTTATTGGGAAACAAAACCTATAAAGCGTTTCTGTTTCTGAATGGAGCTTTGGCGCCGATTTTATTGGGTGCAGCGGTTTCTACGCTGTTTTTCGGAGCCGAATTTGCTGTGAATAAACAAAATCTGTTAGGAAGCGGCGTAGTGATTTCAACTTGGCAAACGCCCTGGCACGGATTAGAAGCTGTTTGGGGCGGCACAACAAGTTTCCACTTGTGGAATGTTTGTCTGGGATTAGCAGTCTTTTTCCTGTCGCGCTGCTTAGGCAATTTGTATTTTATCAATAATATCGAAAACGATGAAATCCGGAAAAATTCCCGTAAACATTTATTATATAATGTAATAGGATTTTTGGTTTTCTTCCTTCCGTACCTGATAAAACTTGTTCTGAAAGACGGTTTCACACAAGATCCGACTACCGGCGTTATTTCGGTAGAATCGTTCAAGTATCTGAACAACTTGCTGAATAATATATGGATACTTGCTCTTCTGCTGATAGGAGTTGTTTTAGTGCTTTACGGATTTATCCGTACCATTTTACAATCCCGGTTTATTTATGGAATCTGGTATGCGGGAATAGGAACCGTATTAGTGGTATTGTCGTTGCTGCTTATCGCCGGATTCGGAAATACGGCTTATTATCCTTCAATAGCCGATATGCAGAGCTCGCTGACGTTAGCTAACAGCAGCTCCAGTCCGTTTACTTTGAAAACCATGTCGATCGTTTCTTTGGCAATACCTTTTGTGTTGGCATATATCTGGTATGTATGGTATTCGATGGATAAAAAGGAACCGGCAAAACGGTAGAAACAATACATCATTTTGAAGTTTAAAATGCGTAGAGACGTTGCACACGCAACGTCTCTACGTATTTTAAACACATAGTACCTCACATTTTCACTACCTTTTCTATCAATCTTTGTGTGTCGTTCTGTACTTTCACAATAAATATTCCCTTCTGAGGAAAAGAAATAATCGTCGAACGATTAGAGGTTGCAGTTTTTGTAACTAATTTTCCGCTCACATCATAAACCGAAATGAGCGATGGAAGTTGCAGATTCGAAATTTGCAATTGATTATTAAGAATCGCAAGGGTGATTTCGGATGATGCAACCGGCACTATTCCGGTTCGGTTAGCCACAAGTTTAATATTCATGGAAGAACATCCGTCCGGAATTCGAACGGATAAATCCTGTTGAAAATAAGTATTGACTGTTGTAGTATCATTAACCGTCCGGGTGATTTCCCAACCATAGGGCAGAGCATCTCCATCGTAATGCAAGATGATTGTATCATTTTGGAAATACGAAGCATCCAATCCGGATTCCCGCATACGGACACCATTAATTGATACAGAAGGAGCGCTTGATAAACTATCTTCTACTTGATATGTTAATTGCATAAGCGACCCTAATTGAAAAAAATCACGCAATTGTTGATAAACCTCTACATTTCGTCCGCTACACCAATCTTTCATTAGCGCAACTTGATCATACCAGTAATTAATGCCTCCCCAGCCTATTTTCAATATCCATAAGGCATAATGATCCGGTATATCCGGTTCCAACAACTGTTGAATGCTGTCGATTATTTGGGAAGTAGATTTATAATGAAGCAAATCGCCCATATAGATAGCATAGCGGCTGTAAAATTCTTTTCGAAAAGAATCTTGCGTGAGTAAAGCATTAAACAATTTCCGGCTACTATCATCGGTTTCCGTATTATATTCTAAATCGTTGTGTGTTACTGGATTATTATTCTGAAGACCTAAACCGAAATCTGTATCTTTCAATATGAATCGCCATTTACTGTTTGTTTGTCGGGGACGCCACATCACAACATTATTTCCGGGGAAATCGGTATTAGCTACATAGGTTTCCAAAATCATATAATTAATGTATTCATCAATATCAAATTGATCCATAATCCACTGATAATCCCTTTCGGAAGGAGATTTCTTCAATTCATTCATCAATTGATTCCAAGCTACTTTATCGCCGGCTTTTAATTCTCCGCTCCAATTTTCGATCATATCAATATCTTCTAACCCGTAATTTGCCAACACAAAATCTTCGTTCGAGCGCTCGCGTAAATTTTGAATTCCCCAATAATTTCCGTTCAAATAAAATATTGCCGGCTGATAGGCTTGATAATCAAGATTAACTTTTCCTCCCATAAACAGTTGAATAGCAGCATCACGAAAATGTGTCTCCCAAAAATCGTTACCGGAATTCCGAAGCATAAATGATTTGATTTCCTGGTTGGGCTTGTCTTTGAAAAGATCATAGTCGAACCGTTTGATTCCAAAACGTTTATTTCCATAAATTATAAATGATTTTTGCGGATATATCCGTGAACAACCGCCGGAAATCCGCATTTCACAAAGTTGATTCAAAACGCTTGTTTTAGCCCCTAAAGGGAAATATTCAACATTGATCGGACGCCGCCAATCATTGTTCCAATTGACCGGATAATCTACACAATATCCGGCTACACCATATTTACCATTGCCTGCACAGTATATACCGAATTCATCGTCCCACAAATAAGTAGAATCAATACTGATGGAAATCACCGGTAATGAAAAATCCGTTGCCGAAATGATATATGTTTGTACTTTCGACCGATCGGACAAATAATTAGGATTAATTAACTTAGCCCGCACAACGGTCGTTTTTGAAATCTTTATTTCTTCCGTATAGGATGGAGAATCGGCGGTCGGTTCGGAATTATCCAGCGTGTAATGGAGGTCTGACGGAGCGAGTTCGTTTTGTAAACTTGAAGGCATAGATAGCTTTAGAGTTACACTATCTTTGAAAATGCCGCCTTGTTGGCTGAAAATAGGCGACGGCAAAAGTGCAGTCGTAGTCTTTCCTTTGTTAGGCGACAGTGGCGTTGCCGTCACAAAATATGCCCATGAATTATTTCCGTCGCTAATTCTTCCATAGGCGATGTTTGGGGCAGGCTGCTTTGGAATATTTTTTACAACGTCGATTTGATTTCCATTTTCGTCGAACAAGTATAGCGAACCGCCGCTTCCACTATCTACTCGAAAATCGGTATGCAGGCCTGTAGCAGCTTTGTCGGCATATATCAACACGTAAGAGTTAGGAGGAATAGTAACCGAATTACTGATTTTCCATCCCGATTGATAGTCGGATGTAATTGAAATAACCCAATTTTGGATACTTACCGTATCATTAGAATCGTTATACAATTCAATCCAACTGTCCGGAAAATCCTGCAAATCATCTCGTACAAGATCAATATTACTTTGCATTAGTTCGTTGATCCAAACTTTTGCAGATAAAAAAGACGGGAGAAAAATTCCCCACAAAAGTGTCGTAAAAAAAATACGTTTCATATTCTTAACTATTTTAGAGACAAAGGTAATAATATTTAATCGGACGTAACAAAATTATTGTATTTATTTGAAAGAATAATTTTTTTTTGTCAGAAAACTTAAATGGACGGGACGAAAAACTTCACAAATTTATTATTATTTTTATTATACAGTGAATTATAAAAAACCGGTCTTGATTGCTTTGATTTGTAGTATGCCATTAAAAGAAGACATTCCGTTACTATTTACAGTCATTATCTCAGGAAAAATTATTATCTTTGCAATTCGTTTTTGAATTGAAAGCTTTATGTCGGAAACTAAACAAATAACGCCGGATTATATCTTTGAATGCAGTTGGGAAGTTTGTAATAAAGTTGGAGGAATCTACACTGTATTATCTACTCGTGCAAAAACGGTTCAAACGCTTTTTCCCGATAAAATCATTTTCATCGGACCGGATTTATGGAAGGAATCGGATCACCCGGATTTTATTGAAAATAAAAATCTGTTGAAAGGATGGAGAAAACAAGCGACTGAAAAAGAAGGTTTGAACGTGCGGGTGGGGCGTTGGAATATTCCCGGTCGACCAATTGTTGTTTTGACAGACTTTCAATCTAATTACAAAATCAAAAACCGTATTTATTTCGAAATGTGGGAGAATTTCGGGGTCGATTCGCTGAGAGCTTACGGCGATTACGACGAAGCCTGCATGTTTGCCTACTCAGCCGGACAAGTGATTGAAAGCCTTTATTACTATTTGTATTTACGCGGTAAAAATATAATTGCTCATGTCCACGAATGGATGATGGGAATGACTGCCCTTTATTTGTCGGACAGGATTTCCGATATCGCTACGGTTTTTACAACTCACGCCACCTCTATCGGTCGTTCTATCTGCGGAAACAATAAACCGTTATACAGTCAATTGACAAATTACAACGGCGACCAAATGGCTCGGGAACTGCAGATGGAAGCCAAACATTCGCTTGAAAAACAAACCGCGCTGCACGTGGATTGTTTCACGACCGTTAGCGAGTTGACTGCTATTGAATGTCGTCAGCTGCTGGAAAAGAGCCCCGACATTGTAACCCCCAATGGATTCGAGTTTAGCTTTGTGCCCTCCGGAGAAGAAGCGGAAACAAAGCGAAAGGCCGCTCGCGAAAACCTGATTCGGGTAGCCGGCCGGTTAACCGGTGAATTTATTCCCAACGATGCTTTGCTGGTGGCGATTAGCGGTCGTTATGAATACAAAAACAAAGGGATTGATCTTTTTATCGAAGCAATGAATCGGGTTCGCTTGGCAAATCCGGCAAAATCTATTGTCGCTTATATCATGGTACCTGCCGGGATAGACGGACCGCGAATTGATTTACAAAAACGCTTACAGAAAAAAATAATTGATCATTCGCCGTTGCCGAATCCGTATTACACGCATAATTTGACTTCCCCTGAAGACGATAAAATTTGCCACTATTTGATTTATCTGGATTTTACCAATCCAAAGGCCTGTTTTACGAAAATAATAGTTGCCCCTTCCTATTTAAATGGGAATGACGGAATATTCAACCTTTCCTATTATGACTTGCTCGTTGGAATGGATTTAACGGTATTTCCTTCTTACTATGAACCGTGGGGATATACGCCGCTGGAAAGTATTGCATTCGGCGTTCCGACAATTACCACTAATCTGGCAGGGTTCGGGTGCTGGACAAAAGAAGAAGGAGCCTGTGGAAGCGATTGGAAGCAAGGCGTGCAAATTATTGAACGCAACGATACAAACTATTTTGATGCGGCTGAAGAAATAAAAAAGAGCATCATTGACTATTCCGGGCTATCGCCGGAACAAATCCGATCCGTTCGAGAAGCTGCACAGACTCTGTCGCAGAAAGCGGATTGGGTACATTTTATTGAATATTATTTGAGAGCTTATACGATTGCATTTGAAAATAAAGAGAAAAGAAAATGAAAATTAAAACGAGTTATTCTAATGACCCTGTGTGGATTGAAAGCAACATTCATTCGAAAATGCCTCAGGAGTTGAAAGGTTTAGAAGAGATGGCTTATAATTTGTGGTGGGTATGGAATTATGAAGCAAGAGAAATATTTTCCACTTTTGATAAAGACCTCTGGAATAAAACGGAAGGAAATCCGATCTTATTCTTGCAACGACTTTCTCAAAGCCGCTTACAAGCTATTACACAAGATAAAACATTAATGGACAACATCCGGCATGCGTATTCGAAGTTTAAAGCCTATATGGAAGAACCGGTTCGAACCGATATACCTTCAATTGCTTATTTCAGCATGGAATACGGATTAACAAATATTCTAAAAATTTATTCTGGAGGCTTAGGCGTTTTGGCCGGCGATTACATTAAAGAAGCCAGCGACATGAACGTCAATTTGACAGCGGTCGGATTTCTGTATCGTTTGGGTTATTTTACCCAAACCTTGTCGATAGATGGTCAGCAAATTGCTAATTATGAGGCTCAACATTTCGATCAACTGCCGCTTAAGCAATTGGTAGATACTACCGGAAAACCGGTTATATTGGAGATACCTTATAATAATTTTGTGGTACATGCATATGTTTGGTTGGTCAGCGTAGGACGTATTAAGTTGTATCTTTTAGATACGGATTTGGATTTAAACAGCGATTGGGATCGCAGCATTACGCACATACTTTACGGCGGAGATAATGAAAACCGCCTGAAACAGGAGTATTTACTGGGAATCGGCGGAATCCGGCTGTTGGATATGTTAGGGATTAAAAAACAAATCTATCATTGCAACGAAGGTCATGCCGCATTCATCAATGTACAGCGTTTGGCCGATTATATTAATAATGATCATCTGACTTTCAATGAAGCGCTGGAAGTTGTAAGAGCTTCCACTTTATATACTTGTCATACGCCTGTTCCGGCGGGACATGATTATTTTGAAGAACCGTTACTTAATAAATACATGTGCCAGTTTCCCGAACAATTGGGAATATCATGGCAGGATTTTATAGACATGGGGCGCACCAATCCTGGCAGCAATGAAAAATTCTCAATGAGCGTATTCGCTTTGAATACCTGTCAGGAAGCGAATGGAGTTAGTTTCTTGCATGGCGAAGTCTCTAAAAAAATGTTTGCCCCGATATGGAAAGGTTATTTTGCACCGGAATTGCACGTCGGATATGTAACCAACGGCGTACATATGCCCACTTGGGCTGCTTCGGAATGGCGGCGATTTTACGAAAAGTATTTCGACGCTAAGTTCTACCGGGACCAGTCCAATCCTGATATTTGGAGAAGAATCTACACCGTTCAGGATGAAGAAATCTGGAACGTTAGGATGACTTTGAAAAAGCGCTTAATAAACTATATCCGCGAATCGTTCAAAGATAGTTGGTTAAAGAACCAGGGCGATCCGTCGAAAGTAATATCCATACTTGAAAAAATTAATCCGAATGCTTTATTGATTGGATTTGGACGGCGCTTTGCAACCTATAAACGGGCACATCTATTGTTTACGGATTTGGATCGTTTAGCTAAAATTGTAAATAATCCAAGCTGTCCGGTACAATTTATTTATACCGGCAAAGCGCATCCGGCCGACGGTGGCGGACAAGGGCTCATCAAACACATTGTTGAAATATCCCGTCGCCCTGAGTTTTTGGGAAAAATTATATTTCTTGAAAATTACGATATGCGTTTAGCGAAACGGTTGATTTCCGGAGTAGATATTTGGGTCAATACGCCGACACGCCCATTGGAAGCATCGGGCACTTCAGGAGAAAAGGCGGAAATGAACGGCGTGCTGAACTTTTCCATATTGGATGGCTGGTGGTACGAAGGCTATCGCGAAGGAGCCGGCTGGGCTTTGACCGATAAACGGACCTATAGTAATCAAGATTTTCAGGATCAGTTGGATGCAACGACAATCTATTCCATGTTGGAAAATGAAATTATTCCTTTATATTATGCCAAAAACAGTAAAGGATATTCTCCCGAATGGATTCAGTATATTAAAAATTCCATCGCTCAAATTGCTCCGAATTATACGACCAAGCGTATGTTTGACGATTATATAAGTAAGTTTTACAGCAAATTGGCGAGTCGTTCCGGTGAACTGAAAAAGGATTCTTTTGCCAAAGCTAAGGAAATAGCGTTATGGAAAGAAAATATGGCTTCCAATTGGGATTCGATAGAAGTAATTGATTTTGATTTTGAAGAAAAACTACTCAATAAAAAGGTCGAAGTCGGCGATTCCGTAGTAACTTCTTTGGTTTTAGATAAACACGCAATTAAAGGCGATGTAGGGGCGGAATTAGTAAGATATCATACCGATCCGCTGACCGGCTCCGATGCGGTTAATATATATCCCATGCAAATCGTTAAAACGGAAGGGACGATAGTGTATTATGAACTTTGTTTCGTGGCATCCGAAGCTGGAATATTCAAGTTTGGATTGCGGATTTTCCCGGATAACAAAGACCTTCCTCACCGGATGGATTTTGCTTACGTTAGGTGGTTAAATAAATAAACGACTGTATTTATACTACCTCAACTGTTCGAATAAAGACACTATTCCCGCCCGGAGTAGAAGTCAATCCGGTTTTTTACCGCTACCGCATTGAAGCAACCGGGCAAATGGAATCATAAAGTAGCTAAATTCAAGGCACGAAAGGAATTTGCGCAGGGTATACTCCTTCAAATGAATAGCTGCCTTGCTGGGCTTTCACTATCAAGTATCCGTTCGCTGTTCCTATCTTTTCAATACCTGTTGCGGTTTCAATAGCCTGACCGCTTTCCGTGACAATGGAATTATCTGAAACAGGGATATATACGGTTGCATAGCTTCCGACGGGAACCGTAATATTCATTACTAAACGATTTCCTGCATTCTTCTTTACTTGGGAGACTACTTTTCCGTATGGCGTCATATTAGAATAGTACACATCATCCAATTTTTCAGCTAATTGCGGTTTAATAATAATGTGCCGGTAGCCCGGTTCATTTTCATCGGCATTCACACCTGCAAGAATACGGTAAAACCAATTGAGACCTCCTCCGAACATAGGATGATTCCGCGAACTTTCTCCATTCCAATGTTCCCATGTAACAGTGGCTCCCTGTCCTATCCAGTTTCCGTAGCTTGGATAATCGCGTTTATTCATCGCTTCGTAAGCCACATCATTCATTCCGCATGCCGCAAGCGTTTCAAAGAAAAACTGGGTGCCAAAGATACCGGTATTCAAATGCCCGTTATAGGTGTCGACAATTTCATGATACAGGGTTTTCGTTACGTCATCGTAATGCTCCTGTGGAACGCCCATTACAAGAGCAAAAATATTACTTCCGAAATCGCCGTACGTTTTGTTTTTCTCATCATAAAACTTTTTATGAAATGCTGTTTTTACATTGTTGGCAACGGTTGAAAAATAGATACTGTCGTCTTGCCGGTTCAATGCTTTGGCTACTCTTGCCGTATAGTCGGCGCAACGCCACAGGTAGAAAGTATGCACTAATTCTTCGGAAGGAATTTTATAGGCAGGCGCCCAATCGCCCAAATTAAGCCAATAGTTGGGCTTGTTGGAATTGACGTTTGCCCTTTGCGAAAACATGGTTCCGTCTTTTGTAAGCCATGTAAGCATATATTGAACTTGCGCTTTCATTGCCGGATAATTATCTTCGAGCATCTTTTTATCTCCATAATGAACGTAAAATTCATACGGCATAATGTTCATGGCTGCTCCCCAAGGAACACCGCCGCCGCAACCGGGTTGCCAGGGCGCCCCATTCGGAACATACCCTGTTTCTATGTTTTGAGCGTCGCGAATGTCATGAATCCATTTCGTATAGAAAGCAGCAGCATTGAAGTTGTGCATGACGGTAACACAGGAAACCTGGCCGTCGCCCGTGTAGGGTGAACGCTCGCGGTGAGGACAGTCGCTCGCAATGCCGCCATGCATATTATCTAACTGACTGCGTTGCCAAATGGCATTAATTTTATTAAATAATGGATTTGATGTTTTAAATTCGGCAGAAATTTTTACATCGGTATTGACTGCTTCAGCAACCAACATTTCAGGAGTCAGGCGGTCGATACCGCTTATAATTGCCTTACTGAATACATACCAGGTAAATCGCGGAGCGTATGATTCTTTTCCGCTTCCTTTAAAGATATATTTTTGTATGCCGAGCGGCGATTCGCAAATGTATTTCACATCCAATGTATCTCCTTTTTTGCCTTGAATATCTTTGAAACGAATCCATCCGGAAATTTCCGTACCGAAATCGACTTCATAACTACCGTTATCCTTTTTTGTTAAAGATACCGGTTTGAGTATTTCTGTAACTTTGTCGGTTGGGGTGGTCTGTGCCGTAAGTTTTCCGGTAGGAGGATTGCGAAAAACAGCATTTTTCCAATTTGCATCGTTACACGCGGTAGTTGCCCATCCGTCCGTTTCTCGATTGGCGTCATAGAGTTCGCCATCGTAAACGCCATTCATGATAATCGGCGATTCTTTTACTTTCCATGTATCATCCGAACATATAATCTCTTTAGTTCCGTCTTTATAGCTAAGCTCTATCTGGCATAAGAAGCGTGGCGACCCGAATGAAGCCACCCAACGCGAGGTGCAATCGTAAAAACCATCACCAATGATAGCGCCTGCCACATTCTGCTTTTTCTGTAACATATCCGTAATATCATAAGCCAAATACATCACCCGGTAGTCCTTGAATTTATTATCAATAGATATGGTTAATCCTTCATATTCAATATCCTTGCGGACGGTATAGTCGGTAAAATTCGGCACTAAATAATCGTTGCCGACTTTTTTCCCGTTCAAATAAAATTCGAAATAACCAAGGCCCGTAACAAAAGCTTTTGCAGAAACAAGATTATCTTTGACTTGGAAGGATTTGCGAAACAGCGGAGCCGGATAAAACGGAAATCCGTCATGAACAAGCCCTGAAAGAAATTCACCGGACAAAGTACTGATTACCTTGCGCTGTTCTTCGCCTTGCCAAGGCGCTCCTATCCATTTAGCCTTCCACTCCTCAGAGGAAAGCAGTCCCATGCCCCAAGTAGCAGGCTCACTCCAGGGAGAAGCTATATCTTTGCTGTTCCACACCATGACATGCCACCAATAGTCTTTGGCAGACTCCAAATTACTTCCATGATATGGAATTAGGTATGAATCGTGAGATGATACTTTCCCGCTATCCCATATATCCGCTTCTCCTTTCAATAATTTATCTTTAGAAGATGCGACACAGATACGGTATGCCTGTTGGTATTCGCCCCGCACTTTGTCCGAAACGGGCTCATTGACCCATGACAAACGGGGTGACGCCACATCTACGGCCGATGGATTGGTCATGTATTCGCAGGTTAATCCAACCGGCTTAATTTGATTGGGTCCGGTACACGAAAATAAAATAAAGAGAGATATGCCCGGCAGGCATAATAAAAAGAAAAGATTCTTTTTTAAATTGTATTGTTTCATCGTTTAGATATTAAATTATTTCGATATAAAAATGTTCTTATTGATTTACAGCATCCATCACTCGCATCAGATTTTCGCCCCAGATTTTGGCAATATCCGCATCGGAATAGCCTCTGCGAATCAGCTCTATTGTGATTTGCGGAAGTTCGTTAGCTGCTTGCAACCCTTTGATGCCGCCTCCGCCGTCGAAGTCCGAACCTATTCCTACATAATCAATTCCTACTAAATGAACTACATAATCGATATGATCGACTAAGTCTTTTACCGATGCCATTCTTTCTTTTTTAAGAAAATCATTAAAAATACAAATTTGAATGACTCCCTCTTTGTCGGCAAGGGCTTTTATCAGCGGGTCGGAAAGATTCCGCGAATGGTTGCAAAGCGCTTTAACGGAAGAATGAGAAGCAATTACCGGATATCTGCTAATTGCCAGTACATCGAACGAAGTTTTTTCGGAAGTATGTGAAATATCAATAATGATTCCGTATCGATTCATTTTTTTCACTACTTCTTTTCCAAATTCGCTAAGACCGTTGTGTTCCGTATCGCCCGTATTGGAATCGCAAATGTCATTGTTTCCATTGTGTGATAAAGTAATGTATTTAACTCCTAATTTGGCCAATCGTTTGATAATATTGATATCGTGCCCGATCACATATCCGTTTTCAACTCCGATAAGAATGGATTTTTTCCCTTGAGCTTTATTTTTCTTCAAATTAGCAATTGAGCATGCTTGGGCTACAATCGCCGGGTTATTATCAATTTGCTTTTTAATTCCGGCAATGATGCCAATCGCTTTTTTGAAAGCATGTTGCGAATCTTTATGAGTCCGTTCTCCCTGAGGTAGATATGCTACCATAAAAGCGGCATCCAGCATCCCTTTTTGCATTTTCGGGATATCTACTTTAAGCGTGTAATCTACCGTTTCATCTTCATCAGCGCCTAATTCTTTGGGTTTGATTTTAAACGATGAATTGTCTTTACCGATATCAATGCCGTATTTAAAATACTGTGGAGTATCGCAGTGAGAATCAATAATGTATTGTTTTTGATGCAAGGTTTTGGCTCTCATAAAAAACGCCGCTTCGTTCACCAAATGGCGGAATAAGTCAAGCATGACAGGGTCTTTGGCTACAGCTCCGTTTTCGGGATGCCACTGAACTCCCCAAATAGCTTTTCCTTCTGTTGATTCAATGGCTTCAATCACTCCGTCTTCTGCCCAAGCTACCGCTTCAAATCCGGGAGCTACGGTTTTAACGGCTTGATGATGAAATGTATTTACCTTGATTTGCTTAGTATGGACTATTTTACAAAGTTGGGAGTCGGAAGTAATTTGTATCGAATGGGTGGCAACTTCACGGGCTTCTTCCTGATAGTGGTTAACGGTCGATTCGAGAACTTGCGACGGAATATCCTGAATCAACGTTCCGCCGAAGGCAACGTTGATAAGCTGGCATCCGCGACAAATTCCGAGAATAGGAAGTTGGCGTTCTGCAGCTTGCTTCACTAAGGCTATGTCATACCGGTCGCGCTTCAAATCATAACTATCGACTGCAGGATGCAACTCTTCTCCGTATAATGGCGAATAAATATCACCTCCTCCGGTAAGAAGCAAGCCGTCGATTCGTGAAACGATTTCATCCAGCGCTGTTTCATCAGTAATCAACGGGATCAAAACCGGCGTTCCGCCTACCGTGAGAACTGCATTCACATACGCGTCGGCAATGCACGACGTTCCTTCCCTGTGATTGACCGATAAGCCTATAAGCATTTGTTATACGTCTATATTAGCGTAAGTAGCGTTTTCTTCTATAAATTCACGACGAGGAGCTACATCTTCACCCATTAACATTGAAAATACATTATCAGCTTCCGCTGCATTCTCGATAGAGACCTGTCGCAAAGTACGCATTTCGGGATTCATCGTTGTATCCCAAAGTTGAGTTGCATTCATTTCCCCTAACCCTTTGTACCGCTGGGTAGTAGTTAAATTCTCATTTCCTTCGGCATACCGGTCGATAAAAGATTGCCGTTGCTGGTCGGTCCAGCAATATTCTTCATTTTTACCTCTTTTCATCAAATACAAAGGAGGCGTAGCAATATAAATGAAGCCGTTTTCAATCATCGGGCGCATGTGCCGGAAAAAGAAAGTGAGAATCAAAGTAGCAATATGGCTTCCGTCCACATCGGCATCTGTCATGATGACTACTTTGTGATAGCGCAGTTTAGTCATATTCAATTCCTTTGTGTCATCGTCCGTACCTATGGTCACGCCTAAAGCTGTGTAGATATTCCGGATTTCTTCGCTTTCAAACACCTTATGGTGCATCGCCTTTTCTACATTCAGAATCTTACCCCGTAAAGGCAAAATCGCTTGAAATTGACGGTCGCGCCCTTGTTTAGCCGTTCCTCCGGCGGAATCGCCCTCGACAAGGAATATTTCACACCGTGCAGGGTCTTTATCCGAGCAGTCGGATAATTTTCCGGGCAATCCACCGCCTGACAGCGGTGATTTCCGCTGAACCATTTCGCGGGCTTTCCGGGCGGCATGACGGGCGGTTGCCGCAAGAATAACCTTTTCAACAATGGTTCTGGCTTCTTTCGGATGCTCTTCCAGAAAGTTACCAAGCGTTTCGCTGACAGCCATATCCACTGCGCCGATTACTTCGTTATTACCTAATTTCGTTTTTGTTTGTCCTTCAAACTGAGGTTCCTGTACTTTAATGGAAATCACGGCGGTCAATCCTTCCCGGAAATCGTCGCCGTTAATTTCTACTTTCACTTTCTCCAGCATTTTTGATTCTTCGGCGTATTTTTTCAGCGTTCGCGTCAATCCCCGCCGGAAACCCGCCAAGTGTGTACCGCCTTCAATCGTATTGATATTGTTTACGTACGAATACAGATTTTCGTTATAAGAGGTATTGTAAGTCATGGCGACTTCAACCGGAACCCCTTGTTTTTCGGTGACAATATGAATGATGTCCGCAATCAGCGGTTCTTTATTCGCGTCGATGAATTTCACAAATTCTTTCAAGCCTTCTTCCGAATAAAAAGTTTCGTGCTTGAAAGTTCCGTCGTCTTTAACGATTCGTTTATCCGTCAAATCCAAGCGGACGCCTGCATTCAGGTAAGCCAATTCCCGCAAGCGTTTCGATAAAATCTCGTATTTAAAATCGGTGACAATAAAAATAGAAGCGTCGGGTTTGAAGGTAATAATGGTTCCGCGATACGAAGTCTCACCGACAACATGAACATCGCTTGTCGGCTTTCCGCAGGAATATTCTTGTATGTATATTTTTCCGTCTAAATGAACTTCCGCCTTCAGGTAAATGGAAAGGGCATTCACGCACGAGACGCCGACGCCATGCAATCCTCCTGAAACTTTGTAGGAATCTTTATCAAACTTTCCTCCGGCATGCAACAAGGTCAAAACAACTTCTAATGCGGATTTTTGTTCTTTTTCATGAAAATCGACCGGAATACCGCGTCCATCGTCTTTTACCGTAATAGAACCATCGTCATTGATAAAAACTTCGATATTTTTACAATAGCCGGCTAACGCTTCGTCAATCGAATTATCAACTACCTCATATACTAAGTGGTGTAAACCTTTTTCACTGATGTCGCCGATATACATGGCCGGGCGTTTTCTTACCGCTTCCAGCCCTTCCAGCACTTGGATACTGTCTGCCGAATAGCCGTTAGCGCCATTTTTCGTTTCTTCGCTCATTATTTAATTTGGTCTTTATTTCGTTTATGTATAAACTACAAAGGTAACAAAAAAATACAAATAAAAAAAGCCGAATCAAATAAAAGACCGGCTTTTTTTATCTTTGTAGTATGAAAATTAATCTAATTCAATTTATTGACGTGCAAAGCCAATTTGGATTTCAAGTTACCCGCTTTGTTTTTATGGATAACATTATTCTTTGCCAAACGATCCAACATCGAACTGACTTTCTTGTAAAGGTCAGTAGCTTCTGTTTTATTAGTAGTTGCACGAAGCTTTCTCACAGCATTCCGCGCTGTTTTTGCATAATACCGATTGCGTAATCTCCTTGTTAGCGTTTGCCGGATTCTTTTTATAGCCGATTTATGATTTGCCATTTTTGTAAACTATTTGTATTAACTGTTTTTTTTATTATTTTTGTAGTCCATAGGGGAATCGAACCCCTCTTTCAAGAATGAAAATCTTGCGTCCTAACCGATAGACGAA
>Ga0123354_10008837_pt1 | contig 15361 bp, 13 predicted proteins | sample TergutLab28metaG_2_FD_97872 | JGI IMG/M metagenome (GOLD analysis project Ga0123354, IMG submission 97872) | Labiotermes labralis P4 segment gut microbial communities from Petit-Saut dam, French Guiana - Lab288 P4 | ecosystem: Host-associated > Arthropoda: Insects > Digestive system > Gut ...
ATCCGCCTTTCATGTTCCTTTTGGCCCTGGGCTGCATGGCGCTTGCCACGCAGCGCATCGCGGCCTTTTGGAGCTATCCGTCAGCCCTTGGCGATCCTTGGTTCGTCGCCTTTGGCCGTCCCTGGTAGCCGGTGTGGCGCTCGGCGGTCTGGGGTGTGCAGGGAGCGACGGTTTTGAGGCCAAGCGCGCGGGCCAGTTGCCTGAGGGAGACTTCCAGGTCGCCGTGCATGAGCATGATAAAGGGGTTTTGGGCTTCGTCCTGAAAGACGAGCGTTTTTATGATCTGGTGTTCGGGGATGTGGAGTTCGAGGGCCGCGCGTTCGGTGCCGCCGTGATCGACGTAGGCGTAGTGGTGGAGCGTAAAAGGGACGGCTTGGGCTTTGAGAAAACGGGTGGCTGGCGTGGCCGGGGCGGATGGCGGTTTCATCTGGAGTTTTTTTTGAGTCCGCGAAGCCGGGCGGCCAGCTTCGGCTCTTCTCCCTGATCCTTTTCCTGATAGAACGTCGCGCCTGTGAGTTCAGGCGGCAGGTAGTCCTGTTCCACCCAGGCGTCCGGGTAGGCGTGGGGGTATTTGTAGCCTTCGCCGAATCCCCAGGTTTTTTGCAGCTTGGCGGAGGGGTTTCGCAGGTGCAGGGGTACGGGCCGTATTCCTTGGGTTGTAAGTTCTTTTTTGGCGGCGAGGTACGCGGCGTAGGCGGAATTGCTCTTGGGGGCCAGCGAGAGATAGACGGTGGTTTCGGCCAGAGGGATGAAACCTTCGGGCATCCCGACCATCTCCACGGCCTGCTGGCAGGCCACGGCCAAGGGCAGCGCGCGTGGATCGGCGAGGCCTACGTCCTCTGACGCGGAGAGGATGAGGCGGCGGCAGACGAAACGCGGATCTTCCCCCGATTCCAGCATGCAGGCCAGGTAGTAGAGCGCGGCGTCCGGGTCCGAGCCTCGGATGGATTTGATGAAGGCCGAGGCAAGCTCGTAGTGCTGGTCGGCGTCGCGGTCGCCGCGCGCGACTTGTTCAGGCAGGCTCTGTTTGAGTTCGGCCGGGGAGCGTTTTTCCTGGGGCAAGCTGGTTGCGATCTCCAGTAGATTGAGAAACGAGCGGGCGTCGCCGCCGGCCATGTGTACGAGAAGATCGAGGCTCTCGGCGGGGAGCGAGAGGTTGAGGGTGGCCATGCCGCGTTTGGCCACGCGCAGCATTTCGGCCGGGGAGAGGGGCCGAAGCCGCATGACGTGGAGCCTGGAGAGCAGTTGCTTGGTTATGGAAAACGAGGGGTTTTCCGTAGTGGTGGCAAGAAGCGTGATGTCGCCGGATTCAAGCAGAGGCAGGAAAAAGTCTTGTTGCGCCTTGGAAAAGCGATGCACTTCGTCCAGGATGAGGATTTCCTTGCCCGCGATAAGCCCTCGCAGGGCGGCCAGCCCCGCCTCCGGGGCGCTCACGCGTATAAAGGGTTTGCCGGTTTCTCTGGCCAGGATGAGCGCCAGGGTGGATTTGCCGCAGCCGGGCGGGCCGAAAAAGAGCAGGCTCGGCAGCCGCTTGGCCGTAAGCATGGTTTTCAGACGGCTGATGACGTGATCCTGGCCGGTGAAGTCCTCAAAAGATGTGGGCCGGATGGCATGAGCTAAGGGCTGCATGGGGACGTTTTTACCGGAAAGCCCATCCGGCGTCGAGATGAGGCGTTGGGTTTGAGGGGGAGTGCGGCGTTTAGCGGCCATTGTCCGCCCACCAGCAAAGTCCCAGACAGAGGAGCGCGGCCGTCTCCCAGCGCAACGCCCTGGGGCCAAGGGTTACGGCCGTAAAGCCGGATTCGGTGAAGAGCGAGGCTTCGGCGTTTGTCAGGCCTCCTTCGGGACCGAGTACGAAGAGGCGCTTTCCGGGTGCGGTGAGCGTATTTGGGGCGAGGGGTTGATGGAGTCCCGGCGATTCCCAGAGGAGTATACGTTGATTGAACGGCTGGCTGTGCGCGATGAGTCCGGGCGCGCCGCCGGGGATCATGGCGAGCTTAGGCAGCCAGGGGTTGCCGCATTGTTTGGCCCCGGCGATGAGTTGCGCCAGCCAGGACTCTTTGGGGCTGGCTGGCATGGCTCCCTGGCCCCGTTCGGCTTCCCAGAAGAGGATGCCGGATGCGCCAAGCTCGACGGCCTTTTCCAGGAACCAGCCGCGTCTGGCTGCCTTGTTCCAGCCAAGCGCCAGCCAGGTTTCGAGGGGTGGGCGCGGGGCTGTGGTTTCTGAATCAAGACGCAAAGAGACGGTATTTGTGACGGATTCGATGGTGAAAAGGCCTTCGCGGCCCTGGCCGTCGAAGCAGCGGATTTGCGCGCCGGGCTTTGCACGCAGGACTTTGGTCAGATGGCGCGCTTCCTCGCCTTGGAGGACGTAGGGGGCTCGAAAGGAGCCGGGCGGGAGGTAAAAGGAGTCGAGCCGGGGCATGTAGGGGAGGATATGCCGGCGCGGGGTGGAGCGCAAGATTTGGGATGGGTGGCGGTCGCTCCTACTGGGGCGTGTCCTTAAAGCGGTTGTTCGTAAGCGTCATGTTCGTGGCGTTGGGCAAGGCCAGGATGGCGCTCCAGTCGCAGCTTTGGAAGGTGTTGGACGTGATGAGGGCGTTTGGCGCGTCCAGGGTTATGGCGTGGCCGTGGATGGCCTTGAAGATATTGTTTCTGGCGATGGGCGCTGTGACGCCGCCGACAAACGTGATGGCCGCGCCTCCTTCTTTGGTGGGGTAGCTGCCGATGCGTTCCAGGGTGTTGTTTTCCACGAGAGGAGCGGTGATGTTGCCGTTTATGTGTATGCCGTTCACGTGGGTGTCGCGGATGGTGTTGTTCGTGATGCGAATGTTGGAAGCATCCGCGCTTATGTATATGCCGTGTTCGAGTGAGGAACGTTCGATGGTGTTGTCTGTTATGGAGGTGCCGGAGGATTTGTAGTTCATAATTCCATAGTTGGATATATCGTGAATGTAATTTTTGGAGATGGTGACGTTCGTGCAGTTGCCTAGGGTGATGCCGCGTGCCGCTCCGGCGATGTTCAGGTTTGTGATTTCAATATTGCTTGAGTTTTGCAGGAGAAGTGAGGAAACGGGAAGGGGGACTTTGTGGTCCGTATCCTTCCAGGATTCGATGGCCGCCCCTTTTTCGGCGGTGATGACGATGGGCCGTCCGGGCGCGCCGTGGAGTTTGTTCAGACTGGCCGCTCCGGTATAGACGCCGGGTGTGAATGTCGCGGTGTCGCCGGGGGTAAGCGTGGGGCCAAGGCGCGTGAGCTGTGTCAGCCCATCCGGGGGGATAAGCCGGATGTCGCGGGCAAGGGCGTGGCGCGCGGGCGCGCAGATGAGGAGCAACGCGGCCAGGGCGAAGAAAGCGCATGGGCGTGAAGGGCGTTTGTGCCGGGGCATGATCGTTCTCCTTGCGGCTTACTATGGGCGGCACGCTATGCCCGGAATACGTGTTTCTCCCGTGTTCCATTGGGTGCGGCTCGCCGTTTGCTCGCGGATGCTCCGCTGCGGGAACGTATGGGCCGGGCCGGACGGGAAAAAGCCGCCAGGTACTCTCTCGAAGATCATGTGGCCAGAGTGGAGGCGGTTTGGAACGGCCTGGAATGAATCTATCGTCCATCCGCTAAAAAGGGGAAAGCGGCATGGCGGCCGCTTTCCCCTTCCGCATAGAGAATAGCCGTCAGCTGGTCTTGTTGCGGCGGCGCATGAAGAACATCCCCAGAGAACCGGCCCCCAGAAGCAACATGCTGGCGGGCTCGGGCACGGTGGAGGCGGCCGTGGCGCTCAGGGTGAAATTGCCGTTGAAGGCCGTGCGATCGGCTACGAGTTCGCTCGCGGTGAGGGGGAATCCAGGCTCGAAGAGGGCGAGCAGATTGATGCCGCTGCCAAGGGCGCCGTCCGCTCCGGAGTACAACGGGAGGGAGATGGAGTGCCCCTGGGAATCTTCAAAAACACCGGGAACCAGCAAGGTCATGCTCGCGGAGATGTCAGAGAAGCCCTCGAGCAAAGCCGAGGTGCTGGTGGGGTCCATGAGGGCAATGCCGCCGCTGGATTGGGAGGGAACCAAGTTGAACATGGCGATAGGGGTCGTCACGTTCATGGGGTTCGTGTATTCGAGATAGATAGGTCCAAAATTATCGAATTGAAACGCATAGTTGGACCCGGAGCTGGTCGCTGTTCCGGTCATGGTGGGAGACACGAGCGTCAGGACTCCCTGGCCGGTCTGGAGCAGCGGCGTGGTGTTATGGCTCGCGCTGTCAATGTACGAAGCGGCGGTAAAGATGATGGAAGAACCGCTTACCGGCGAGATTGTGAATGAATCGCCAGCCTGGACATTGCCGTTGGTAAGTTGTTGGACAATATCAACATTCCCATTGAAGTTGATGCCGCCGACCGCGTCACTGATATGGGAGATGAGCGGGCCGCCAAGGCTTGTGAGGTTTAATTGCCAGTCAGAGAGCGTCGCGGCTTTCGCTTGGACGCCAAGTGCCAGGAAGAAAACGGCAAGCAGAATACTGAATGAACGTCGCATGGGTGGTCTCCTTTGTGGATATTTGGTTGAGGCAATGATTTCTTCTGCCTCCAAGCAAGGGACGTGCCATGTTATATTTTGCTGGAATATAAATATTTTTTTGAAAAAATACTCCGTTTTCAATATGAACTGTAAAGTTTTTCATAAAACAGTTCAGGATACTTTTCTCTGAGGGATAAGCTCACTCTTACAGGGCATTTTGTGAAATATTCAGACATGTGTGGATGAAAATTTTACATTTGAGTGAATACAAAATTTCCAGTGAATCGAAATAGTTCATTTTTTATTTGGCATACATCTTGTTTCCAGTCACAAGAAAAATATGCGAACAGGGATATAAAAATGACATTAGAATATATTCAGAATAATCAAACAGAAAGTGTATCTATTGTAGATAAAATATTAAATAGAGAAAATAAAACAGGATGTGTTTATAATTCAATGCAAAATGGACATCATATTCTTGATGAAGAATATGGAATAGAAATATATCAAGATTTGATTTATAAATTGATACGTGTACATATGAATACTGAAATGGCAAAAAATATATGGATTAATATTGTGAAACATGCTCAAGAGTTAAGCAGCAAACTGGGGAGAAATGTTGGAATTCATGTTGCCGCTTGTGATTATTTTTTGACAGTCAATGTGATAGTGAGACATCCTATTCTTATTGAAGAGTGTCTTTTAAGAGACAAAGAGGAAGGCGCGTTCAGAGACGCGCTCACAGGGCTCTTTAATCGCCGCTATTTCAACCAGGAACTGCCACGGCAAGTAGGAACGCTTCAGGCGTTGCGGGACTCCATTCTCTTTGCTCATGCTGGACCTGGATCACTTCAAGCGAGTGAACGACCAGTATGGCCACATGGCTGGTGATGCGGCGCTTAAGACAGTGGCGCAGATCATTACCCGGATCGCCAGAAGCTGCGATAAGGCCGTACGTTACGGTGGAGAGGATTTCGCCGTCATTTTGCCGCAGACCAGCCGCAAGGAGGCGCTTGCCGTAGCGGAACGCATCCGGAAGGCCATGGAAAAACGGTCCGTCACCCATGATGGAGACCGTGCGGTCCATATCACTCTGAGCGCCGGTGTGATTACGTACCCAGTGGACGCGCGAGACAGGACAGACTTGGTGCGGCGGGCGGATCAGGCGCTCTATCTGGCCAAATGCACACGCAATTGCGTGGTTGCGTATCCGGCTGCCGCCCCAAATTCCAAACCCACGTATCAGGCCCGCAAGCGGGTCAATGAGAGGCTTTCATGTCACGCATTGAGCGGCCACCCTGCCTGGTGACCGGCTGCGCCGGAAACGTCGGTTCCAATCTCACCGCGGCGCTTTTGCGTCAAAAATACGCCGTGACGGGAATTGACAATTTCTTCTCCGGGACGCCTGGAAATATGCAACATTTCCAAGCGGATCCGCTCTTTTCCTTTCATGAAGGCTCAATAACCGACACCGGATTTCTCAAGACGATTTTTGCGCAGCACGGTCCTTTTTCAGCGGTCTTTCACCTTGCGGCCATCATTAGCGTTCCCTATTCAATGGAACATGCCGATGAAACCATGCGGGTGAATCATGAAGCCTCTCTCGATCTTCATGCCAGAACCGGAGAAACCGGCCAGGGAACCTTTGTTTTTGCCGGTTCCGCCGCTGAATACGGCCGTCCTCTCTCGGAACCGGCACGCGAAGAGGATGCGGGCGATCCCGTGAGCCCATACGGCCTCTCCAAGCACCTTGTTTCATTGGCTATCGAGAAGTCAGGGTTTGGGGCTTCACTGCGCTTTTTCAACATCTACGGCCCTACCCGCGCCAAACCCGGTCCCTACGACGGCGTGGTGCGCCTGTTTCTGGACAGGGCCGGTAAGGGGCTTGCGCCATTAGTGCTGGGCGACGGCCGGCAAACCAGGGATTTTCTCTTCCTGGGGACGCTGTGGAGGCGCTGCTGCGAGCCTCCGAGCTTAGGACCGGCCTGCCCCTGGTCGGCATTTACAACGTCGGCACGGGGCAGGGCACGAGCATCGCGCAACTCGCCCATCACATTTCTCAACTCTACGGTTTGGCGCAACACGCACAGTCCGGCCCGGAACGTCCGGGCGATATTCGCTTTTCCGTGGCCGATCCGGCAAAACTCCATACGGCGACAGGCTGGACGCCGGGAACCTTGATGGAACGCGGACTCCCTCTTACGATTGCGGGTATGCGCGCACTTGGCGCGGCCGCCCCCTCTGGTTTTACGACCAGGCGGCGATTTTGTCCTGGAGGGCTTTACTTACCGTGCGCCCCAGTTCCACGCAGGCTTTGAGCTGGTCGTGGGTGGGCTTGTTTCTGGCGCGTACGCCTTCGATGACCTGGCAGTGCATGGCGGCCAGGGCGTCGCTCACGTCCTTGAGCGCTTCGCCGGACCAGCCGTAGGAGCCAAACGCGGCGGCGACTTTGTTTTGGGGCTTGAGTCCCTTCATGTAGGCGAGCATGGCGGCCACGGAGGGGAGGACGCCGTTATTGTGCGTGGCCGACCCGGCGAGTACCGCGCCGCAGTGGAAGACTTCTTCCATGACATCGGAGTGATGGTTGGATTTGAGCGACATGACGGAAACAGGCGTTCCGGCCTGGAAGAGTCCTTCGGCCACGGCATGAGCCATCCGCTCCGTGGAGCGCCACATGGTGTCGAAGAAGACCACGGCCTTGTTCACGGGCTTTTGGATGGCGTACTGGCGGTAGTCGCTTACGATCCGGCCAACCATGTCGCCGCGCCAGATGAGGCCGTGGTCGGGCGCGATCATGTCAATGTCCAACTTCAGGCTTTTGACGGCGTCGAGAATTTTCAGGGTCACCGACGAGAAGGGCAGGACGATGTTGGCGTAATAGCGGGCGGCCTCTTTGAAAAGCTCGGCCTGATCCACCTGGTCGGCGAAGCGCTCGGCTGTGGCGTAGTTTTGGCCGAAGGCGTCGGAGGAGATGAGGAGTTTGTCTTCGGCCACGTAGGTCATCATGGAGTCGGGCCAGTGGAGCATCCGGGTTTCCAGGAAATGCAGCGTGTGGGAGCCGGTGGAGATGCTGTCGCCGGTCTTGACCACGTGCAGAGGCCAGCCCTCGGTGTTGTAGTATTCTTTGAGGGCCTTTTCACCCATGACCGAGCAGAATATCTTTTCCGGCTTGCAGGCGGCGACCAGGCGGGGCAATGCGCCGGAATGATCCGGCTCCACGTGGTTGACCACGATATAGTCGATTTTTGAGAGTTCAGTCACCTGGCAGGCGTTGCAGAGAAACTGTCCCGCACATTCCGCGGCCACGGTGTCCACGATGGTGTTTTTTGGGTCTTTGATGAGAAAGGCGTTGTAGGTGGTGCCTTTGGGCGAAAGGGAATAGCCATGGAAATTGCGGCGATCCCAATCCACAGCGCCAATCCAATAGATGTCCTTTTTGATCTCGACAGCGTTCATGAATGACCTCTGGTTCTGAAAGAGGGCGAGGCCCGCTTGGGACGGGCCTCGTCAGCGCCTATTGTTTGGAGAATTCGCTTTTGGAAGCGCCGCAGACGGGGCAGACCCAATCGTCGGGGACCTTGTTGAAAGGCGTTCCGGCGGGGACGCCGTTTTCGGGATCGCCGTCGGCCGGATCGTACACATAACCGCAGATATCGCACACGTACTTGTCCATAGGACCTCCTAGGTGGGGGATGCTACAGTATATTTTGCTGGGAAAGGCATTTCCTTGTCAATGGTCAAGCCGTATTTTTACCAGTCAAGAGTGGCCTTGAACGCTAAAGCGAGATCTTCCACGTCTTCCTGGAAGAGAAGCCGCCCTTTGGTGCGGACGGTCAGTTTCGCGTCAGGCGTGACCCGGCCGATGGGGGACAGCCATTGCCCGGCAAAGAGCCGCTCGAAGGAGGCGACGTTTTCCGAAGGCACTCCCACTATAAACCGGGAATGGCTCTCGGAATAGAGGATTTCCAATGCGGCGGCGCAGTCAGGGCTTGCGGGCACGCACGAGAGATCCACATCGGCGCCCAGACGGCCCGCGATGCACATTTCGGCCAGGGCCACGGCCAGACCGCCGTCCGAACAGTCGTGGCAGGCGTTTACGAGCTTGCCCTTGGCCGCTTTGCGCATGGTTTCGTAGCGCGTTCTGGCGGTCAAGGCGTCCACCTGGGGAACGCTGGCGGCGTCGAAGCCCAGTTCGTCGGCGATCTCGGAGCCGCCGAACTCCGGCCGGGTGAGGCCCAGCAGATAGATGACGTCCCCCGGCTTTTTAAAGTCGCTGGTCATGGCTTGAGCTGCGTCGTCGATCACGGAGAGGACGGTGAAGAGGACCGTGGGAGGAATGGAAATCTTCTCGCCGCCCCCGGTGTAGTCGTTCTTCATAGAATCCTTGCCGGAAACGCAGGGCACGCCGTAGGCTTGGCAGAAATGGGCCAGGGCCTCGTTGGCGCGCACGAGCTGGGCCAGCTTGAAGCGTCCGTCCGGGGTTTTTTCCGAGAAGACGGGATCGCACCAGCAGAAATTATCCACCCCGGCCATGTGGCCGATGTTGCCGCCTGCGGCCACGGCGTTGCGCACAGCCTCGTCAATGGCTCCGGCCATCATCCAGTAGGTGTCGAGGTCCGAATACTTGGGGCAGATGCCGTGGGAAAGGACGAGCGCTTCCTTGCGGCCAAGCGCCGGGCGCAGGACCGCCGCATCGGCGGGGCCGTCGCGCAGAGCCCCAACCAGGGGTTTCACAACGCTTATGCCCTTCACTTCGTGGTCATATTGCCGGATTATATACTCTTTGCTGCAAATGTTCAGCCGCCCCAACATCTTTTTGAGAAGCGCGCCGTGATCGGCGACAGTGGGGGGGGACGTCGGCGTGACGGCCGGGCGCTCCCATACGGCACAAAGCGTCATGCGCGGCGCGCCGTCGTGCAGAAAATCCATATCCAGGTCGGCCACGGGCTTTTCGCCGTAGGTGACGCAAAAACGCCCCGAATCGGTGAAACGGCCAAGCACCGTGGCTTCCACGCCCATTTCCGAAGCCAGGGAGGCAAACGCGTCAATCGTGTCCGGCCCCACAGCCAGGGTCATGCGCTCCTGAGCCTCGGAGAGCAGTATTTCCCACGGACGCAGGCCGTCATATTTGAGTGGCGCAAGCGAGAGATCAAGCTCTGCTCCCCCGGAGTCCTCGGCCATCTCGCCGATAGACGAGGACAGGCCGCCCGCGCCGTTGTCGGTGATGGCGTGGTAGAGGCCGAGATCACGGGCGCGCATGAGAAAATCATACATCTTGCGCTGGGTGATGGGGTCGCCGATCTGCACGGCTGTGGCGGGTGATCCTTCGTGCAGCTCCTCGGAGGAGAAGGTGGCCCCGTGGATGCCGTCTTTCCCGATGCGCCCGCCGGTCATGACGATCATATCCCCGGGGAGCGCCCGCTTGTTCTGGCTCGGGCGGCCATTGACGAGGGCCGGCATGACGCCCACCGTACCGCAGAATACCAGCGGTTTGCCGAGAAAACGCTCGTGGAACACCACGGAGCCGTTCACGGTGGGGATGCCGGATTTATTGCCGCCGTGTTCCACGCCCTCGCGCACGCCCTCCATGACCCGCCGGGGGTGCAGAAGGCGCGGGGGCAGGGGCTTGTCGTAAAAGGGCGAGGCAAAGCAGAAGACGTTCGTGTTGCACAGAAGATTCGCGCCCATGCCCGTGCCCATGGGGTCGCGGTTGACGCCCACGATGCCGGTCAGCGCTCCGCCGTAAGGATCGAGCGCCGAGGGAGAATTGTGGGTCTCCACTTTGACGCACAGATGTTTCTCGTCGGTGAAGCGGATGACGCCCGCATTGTCCTTGAAGACGGACAGACAGATGTCCCGCGCGCCCATGGTTTCCCGGATGGCCTTCGTGGAGCCTTGAATATACGTCTTGTACAGGTTGGAAATGCGTTGCGTCCGGCCTGTTTCGGCGTTCGTATAGTCAATGTCGGCGGAGAATATTTTATGCTTGCAGTGCTCGGACCATGTCTGGGCCAGGACTTCCAGTTCGGCGTCCGTGGGATTTACGCTCATGCCCGATAGCTTGCGCCTGTCCTTTATTTCCGGGCGGGCGAAGTGGTCTCTGACGGCTCGCATTTCCGGAAGGGAAAGCGCTAGGACATGCTTGCGGGAAAAAGCGGTCAGCTCCTCATCCGTCATGGCGGAAAGATCAACGGTGTCCACCTGATCGGAGGAGAGGCCGGTCACTTGCGCGGCTTTTGGGGCGAAACCCGGAGAGGCGGCCCAATCTTCAGCGGATTTTATCTCGTAGCGCTGGATAAGTTCGTTACAGAGGTGGCCGTGGGCGATGTGTTCCACGTTCTCGCGGGAGAGCGCGCCGCGCAGGGCGAACTGGGCGGAGGTGTAAACAGCGAGGTCTTTCGGATTTTCACCAAGGACCAGAGCCAGGGTCTCTTTGGCGGTGCGGCCTTCATTGTCGGTGACGCCGGGGCGCAGGCCGACCTCGACGATCCAATCAAAATCGTGCGCCAGGGGCGCAAGTGACGCCTCATGGGAGACGGGATCGTGCAGGGCGGCGGTCTCAATAATTTTTTCCGCCTGGGCGCGGTCAAGGCCCGCGATGGTGTAGGTCTTGACCACGCAGGCGTCGTCCACGGGCACGCCAAGTTCATGGGTGATGCGCCTGGCCGCGCGCCGGCCGGGCACGTCCTGAAGATGGGCTTTGGGAGCTATTTCCACCCGAAAGAGCATGATGGGTCCTTTGGTTGCCCGCTTCCGGCAACGCGCGGTCGTAGGCGTTACTTGTCCCGTCCGGCCATGCCCGCAAGCGCCGCGAAGAGAAGCTCGGTTTCCTGGGCGGCCGGGAAATTCGTGAGACACTCCCTGGCCTTTTCCAGGTAGGACGCGGCCATCTCCCGCGCTCTTTGCGCGTGGCCGCCCAAGGCCACGCCGGAGACGGCGGATGCGATCTCTTCCTCAGTCAGGGCATTGTCCTTGAAGGCTTTTGTGAAACGCGCCTTGTCGGCTAAAGGAAGGCTCTCAATGTAGAAAATGAGCGGCAGCGTGAGTTTGCCCTCGCGGATGTCGGCCCCCTTGGGTTTGCCGGAAACATCCTGGGGAGAGGTGTAGTCCAGGGCGTCATCCACGAGCTGAAAGGCCACTCCGAGGTTCATGCCATACTGGGCCGCCGCCTCTTCCAGCGCCTTGGGCGCGCGGGCAAGCAGAGCCCCGGCCTGACAGGCGGACTGGATAAGGCAGGCGGTCTTGCCGGTGATGATGTCCAGGTAGCCTTCCAGGGTTAGGTCCACGTCGCGTACGTGCGCGATCTCCTGGATTTCCCCCGTGACGGTGCTCAAAATAGCTTTTGAGAGACATTGCGTGAGTTCGGGCTGGCCGCAGGCGGCCACCAGGGAGTTGGCCAGGGCCAGCAGGGCGTCCCCGGCCAGAATGGTGTGAGAGCCGCCGTAAACCGTGTGGGCGCTTGGCCTGCCCCGGCGGATACTGGCGCTGTCTAAAATGTCGTCGTGGAGGAGCGTGGCGCAGTGGAGCAGTTCCAGCGATGATGCCAGCGAATAGACGCCGTCGCCCGCATATCCCAGCGCGCGGGCGGTGAGGATGGTCAGAAGCGGCCGCAGCCGTTTGCCGCCGGCGTCAAGCACATGCAGGGCGGTGGGCCGAACGAGCGGGTGCAGATTCGAGATGTGCCGGCGCAGGGATTCCTCAATGTGAGGAAGCTCCTTTGTCTGATAGAGAATGAATGAGTTCATGGTACGTCTGTGTTTTACTTTTGCCGTGCGTGTGGGTCAGGCGAAGAGATGAGCCACAACGCTTCCAAGGCGCTCAAGCGCTTCTTTGAATGTCCACTTCGTCCGGTCTCGTTCGCCAACGCCGTTGGAAATGGTCCGCAGTTCCATATACGGCACATTTTCTATAAGCACGGCCAAAGCGAAGGGGAAGCCCTCCATGTTTTCAGCCAGCGCTTCATGCCGGGATGCCAGAGCTTGCGCCCTCTGCCGGGTCCCTGTGACGCCCGCCACGGTCAAAAATGTTCCCCGGCGGATGTCCGGGGCAAGCGTCAATCCGAGGGCCGCGGCCGCCTGATCCGGTTGAAGGGCGATCCGCCGAAACACCTTCTGCTCCCCGCCTTCCCACTGGGCAAAGGGGAAAGCGGAGGTCTGCGCCAACCCGTCGTCTCCGGCCACGCCATACTCGGGATACGCCTCGGCCACGGCCAAAACAGCGCTCCCAAGAGGGGCGCGGTCTTTATCGTAGCTGCCGGCCAGGCCCGCGTGGATCACGCCGGAAACATCGAATTGCCCCAAAATCCGGCCGATTTCCAGTGCGGCGTTTACCGGCCCCACCCCAGTGACCAGAAGAAGCGCCTCCCGGCCTGCCAGGAGCGCTCGAACCGCGCCCCGTTCAGGCACATCAGCCAGCGCGTTTGCGCGCGTCTCCAGATTTTTAAGCGCGGCGCGCATTTCAAGCGCCGTGGCCGTTGCCAGGACCAGGGTCACTGTGCGGCTCCCCGGCCTCGCGGACTTCCCGGTTTGCTCATCAGCCTTTGCGTACCAGGGCAAGGCACTTGCCCTCGCCCATATCCGAAAATTCCACCACGCTGGCCTTGCGGTGGCGGGCCACCAGTTCCAGCTTGCGGCGATGATCGGGACTAAGCTCCACTTCCACCACCGCGCCGCTTTGAAGAGTTTTCAGAAGCGAACTCGCTTCCCGGAAACTCTTTCAGAAATCGCTCGTGCAATTAAGACGGCGCGCTGCGGTCACGCTAGAGCCTCCAATAGGATAATCCACTCTCGGTCAGTGCTTTTTTGTCCAATACGCCCCGGATGTCCATCACCAGTCCGGGACTGGATGGCGCGAAAACGTTTTTGACGGCCTGGGCGGGCATGTCCCGGTAGGCGCGATGCCCCACGGCGACAATGAGCGCCTCAAGGCCGGTAAAGGCTTCCATGGGGGAGAGCGTCAAACCGTACTCGTCCACGGCTTCTTGCGGATCGGCCATTGGATCATGCACCAGAACCTTGACGCCATACTCTCCCAGTTCGTGAATCACGTCCACGACTTTGGTGTTGCGTAAATCAGGGACATTTTCCTTAAAGGTAAGGCCCCACACCCCGACGGTGGCCCCGCTGACGGGGCGTTTGGCCGCAATGAGCTGTTTTACGCACATTTCGGCCACGTATTTGCCCATGGAGTCGTTGATGCGCCGTCCGGCCAGGATGACCTGGGGATGCAGCCCCAATCCTTCCGCCAGAAAAGTGAGGTAGTAGGGATCCACGCCGATGCAGTGCCCGCCCACAAGCCCCGGCCTGAAGGGCAAAAAGTTCCATTTGGACCCGGCCGCTTCCAGGACTTCCGTGGTGTCGATGCTAAGCTTGCCGCAAATAAGCGCCAGTTCGTTCATAAGGGCGATATTCAGATCGCGCTGGGTATTTTCAATAATTTTAGCGGCTTCAGCCACTTTGATGGAACTGGCTTTGTGTATTCCGGCGCGCACCACCGATCCATAGACTTGGCAGAGTAGCTTCCGCACCTCTGTGGTCTGGCCGGCCACCACTTTGACGATGGTTTCCAGGGTGTGAACCTTGTCGCCGGGGTTTATGCGTTCGGGGGAATAGCCGAGAAAGAAGTCCCGGCCGCAGACGAGGCCCGAATGTTCTTCGAGAAGCGGCTGGCAGATCTCTTCGGTAAGTCCGGGATAGACCGTGGACTCAAAGACCACCACGCTTCCGGATTTGAGATTTTTGCCCACGGTGACGGACGCGCCGCGAACAGGACCGAGGTCGGGTCTGCGGTGGGCGTCAATGGGGGTCGGCACGGCCACGATGATAAGGCGGCACTCGGCAAGTCTCGCGGGGTCGCTGGTGTATTCTATGGCCGCCGCCGCCAGATTGGGGGCGTCCACCTCGCCTGTGTCGTCATGCCCCTGGCGCAGACGCTGAACCCTGCGCTCGGAAATATCGAAGCCGACTACCTTGAAATGCCTGGCCAAGGCCACGGCCAGGGGCAGACCCACGTAGCCCAAGCCAACGATGCCCAGGCGGACCGATCCGGATTTCAACTCTTCAAACGTGACCAATTGACACTCCAAAAATTCTTCCTCCACAGGCAGGCGTCACTACCGGACTTTCCCGGAACCATCAAGCAGGATGCGCGACGTTATCGCTTTACGCCGACGTGGATCACCACAATCCCGAAGGTCTGCCGTTCCCAAAAGACATCCGTAAATCCTGCGGCGCGCAGTTCGTCCGCAAGCGCGGCCTCATCGGGAAATTCCAGGATGGTGTCGGCCAGATATTGATAGGCGCCGTTGTCGCGTGAAAACACCTTGCCCACAGCGGGCAGAAGACGCTCCAGATAGAAGTTGTACACGCCGCCAAGGATCCGCCGCCTGCCTGACCCGAACTCCAGGATGCACAGCCTGCCGCCGGGTTTCAGCACCCGCAGAAGTTCCGCATACGCCTGGTGCCTCGGGCGGATGTTGCGGATGCCGAAGGCGATACTGGCCGCCTCAAAAGACGCATCCGCGAAGGGCAGAGCGCGGCCGTTCGCCTGCGTCAGGTCAATGGTCCCGCAGGACTTGCGCGCAAGTTTTTTCCTTCCCTTAAGGAGCATAGGCAGACAGAAGTCCGCCGCCGTCACGCGGCAGCGCGTAAACCGTCCGGCCGCTTCCAGGGAGACATCCAAGGTTCCGGCGGCCAGATCCAGCAAACGGCACGCTCTTTCGTTTGGCAGGGCCAAAAGATCCACCAGCCGCCGCCGCCAGAGGATGTCTATCCCTAAGCTTAAGAAGTGATTGAGAAAATCGTACCAGTTCGCGATGCGCCCGAACATGGAGGCAACGCTGTGGCCGTGGTCG
>Ga0123354_10008838_pt1 | contig 15361 bp, 13 predicted proteins | sample TergutLab28metaG_2_FD_97872 | JGI IMG/M metagenome (GOLD analysis project Ga0123354, IMG submission 97872) | Labiotermes labralis P4 segment gut microbial communities from Petit-Saut dam, French Guiana - Lab288 P4 | ecosystem: Host-associated > Arthropoda: Insects > Digestive system > Gut ...
GAAAGGAAACTTTGTGTATGTAGGACACTGCCTGTGTACATGTTCGTACACTGAATGTATTGTACGTAGTAAAATGGTTAAGGGTACACGGAGTGTGTATGTAGGGCACTGCCTGTGTACATGTTCGTAAACTGAATGTATTGTACGTAGTAAAATGGTTAAGGGTATACGAAGTGTTTATGTAGGACACTGCCTGTGTACATGTTCGTACACTGAATGTATTGTACGTAGTAAAATGGTTAAGGGTACACGGAGTGTGTATGTAGGACACTGCCTGCGTACATGTTCGTATACTGAATGTATTGTACGTAGTAAAATGGTTAAGGGTACACGGAGTGTGTATGTAGGACACTGCCTGTGTACATGTTCGTACACTGAATGTATTGTACTTAGTAAAATGGTTAAGGAAACACGGAGGGTGTATGTAGGACACTGCCTGTATACATGTTCGTACACTGAATGTATTGTACGTAGTAAAATGGTTTAAGGAACACGGAGTGTGTATGTAGGACACTGCCTGTGTACATGTTCGTAAACTGAATGTATTGTACGTAGTAAAATGGTTAAGGGAACACGGAGGGTGTATGTAGGACACTGCCTGTGTACAAGTTCCTACACTGAATGTATTGTACTTAGTAAAATGGTTAAGATTACACCGAGTGTTACACTAAATATAAAATATTTTATCTGTATGGAATTATTCAATCTTAGAGGGGAAAAATGTTCAAGCTAATACAATATAAATTCAAAAACCAATATTAATAAACAAAGTAATACGAAATTAAATAAAACTGACACGTTTTTAACGCGGAAACTATATGTTGCAACACTGCATTTGAATAGAATCTTAAACGTACAGATTAAATTTCGCCGTTAATTTTGTAAATCTGGTTGCCGTCAAAATTTATTTCTACATAAGATATAAGGGGAATTAACTTAATTAAATAAATGCTGTTGAAGTAAAAATTTATTTCTATATCTGAATTAAAAGGAAGACTTCTTCAATCTTAGAATAGGCAGGTGAGTAGGCCGCTGGTATCTCAATACGGCCAGGAATGTGTAAATAATTTCTTTTGAAGCGGCCATTCCTGGTATCAATTTTGACAAAACGCAAAACCGCTCCGATTTTCTTTGTATAATTCTAAAATAATGTATTAAATAAACGTCTGACAATCGTCTTGTGGGGTTGCTGTCGGCGTGCCGACAGAAAAAAGTAGAAAGCTTGGTAAAGGCGATCCTTAAGAACACGAGAGCAGGCAGAATATCTGCACTTTTCGCCCACAGATTTCTTAATTATGCCCGAGAATTACTGTCGGGTGATACACAGCGATCAGACAGACAGAATCGATGGTAAAGAATCATATTATTTTCAGGAAGAGCAGAATTTTGAAGACACAGATAAATTAACTTTATAGACATTATTTACATTGATTGTATATCGTAATGCTTTAATTCACGTTCAGAAAAATAGAGATTTGAGTGTAAAGTTTGAAGAGTTGATTTACCTTTCACGTAGTGTTAACTGTCATGTTTACACGTGTTTAACTGTTCTCACATCAGACATGTTGAGGTATGATATACTGACAGGTTTTAACCCTTATAATTCTAACGTTGAAAACGTGGTGACCTCCTAATAACGGCACCAAATCGCAAACGTGATTTAACTCGGCGTTTAAACTGTTATTACGGAACGTTCGATCTCCTCGTCCATCACACCGCCCCCTAAAAGAGCTTTTTGCGTCATCACTTACACAGGAAATAGTTTGTGTAACGAAATTTGCTCAAAATAAAATATGAACCTACTCCAAATTATGTATGTACTGCCTATTAACACTCAAATCTCATGTACATGTAAATCATATACAAATAAATAAGCAATTATATATATTTATATATACACATATATATAGTTGCGTATAAATTATGTACAAAAAAAACAATTTCTTTTTCCTGTCTACGAAAAGTTACCGGATCGATACAAATTGACTCAAGTGTCGCGAAATTCCTAAAGAACGGCGCTCCGTTCACAACATTTTAGTTGCACCGAAGTGTACAGTACCAAAAACAGGCTGAATTCCGTGGAATGATAGATTCAGGAGTGACAACGATGTTCAAATTAATTAGAGAGATGTGGTAACAAAATATTTTGAGCTAGTATACAGGGGTTCAAATGGAGACGAAGAGCGTTAAGACGAGGCAAACAGCAGAAAACAATCCGAAATATAAAATTTGCTACTTAATGAAATCAATTGTTTGGGTCACGAAAATGAACTACGTAATGAAAGACATATATATATATATATATATATACACACACACACATATATATATAGAGAGAGTTATTTAAAATTATTGTCGGGGTTTTAACAACTTGTCACACACAATATACTTCAGACACCAGAATATGTATTTTATATTTAATAGACCAAATCTCTAAGTTTTTGTTTCATACCTTATAGATGCTCTATTTGTGCACTATTCTTGATTCTGCAGGGTTACTAAAATGATTGTGGGGGTTTTAAGAACTTGTCATACACAATACACTTAGGATAGCAGTATATGTGTTTTTTTTTTATTAAATAGAACAACACTCTAAGGTTTCGTTACATACCTTACAGGTGCTCTATATATGCACCCTTTGTGATTCTACAAACATCAACACGATAATCGAGTTCCTTCCAAACTGTTTATAACATGTCAGCTGTGATGGTTTCAATGGCGGTTCTGATTCGTACCTGCACACGCACCCAGTATCTTGAAACTTTGCATACGACCTCCGAATGGAATTGTCAGATTGTGGTTGTTTCCTGAATTAGGTGCGGAAATACCGCTGGACAACTGTATTCCGACAATCATTTTGAATAACCATTTATATATACATACATACCGTAAGACAACAAAACTAATCATCTGAACGTTCTCTTCCCACAGAATTGTTAAAATTTTCGAATCAAACGTTTCCATATTTTAAACGCTCCGCCAACTTTTGATGTTTTTTAAACGCGTACTCAAAACCAAACTTGAAGCAAAGGTAAGTGACCTTAATCGACTGCATTTTCTACTTGTACTTAGGTTTGCTATATCAATACCTAGTCGCTCCTTCCATTGAAAGTGCACCGTCTGTTTCTTCTTCTTCGTCGTCTTCTTCTTCTGTTTTTTTTCTTCTTCTTCTTATTCTTCTTCTCCTGCCGGAAACTTACAACGGGTACCGACAAGTATTATTTTATTTCGAATTGAATTGTTCTGCTTGTTAAGTCGTGCTTACTAATGTTTCAAATAATATATATATATTTATTTATTTCCCTTCGCTTCTAGCAACAAAAATTTAAATACGTTTCGAAAAAACTAACGCTAAAAAAGATAAGAAACATTAATATTAAATTCATTTTTTACCGTGGCAATAAATGTCCAACAAGATGCAACACAATACATTTCCTTTAAATGTGTCAAATACAGAAAATGTTTCGGAAGGTATTTCAACCTTCATCAGGAGCTCATAACACTGTATCTACAGTAAAGGTCTCATAAATGCCACTTAATTTGGACCCAGTGTTATGAGCTCCTGATGATGGGTGAAATACCACCCGAAACATTTCGAGCAGTTGTCAGATTTAAAGAAAATATATTGTGTTGCAACGATTCACAGTCCATTGGACACAAAATTCGTTTCTTACTATACGGCAGGGCGTGACAATCGAGAAGTCACGCACATTCGGCAGCACGAAAAATCGCTTTCCTTCTGTATTTGCGTCGCCTTGAAACCGCAAAACTCTCCCCCCTCCTCATTCCGTATAAATCAGAACGTTTACATTTCTACGAAAATTTTGAACTGCAGTTACCATTATTCTGTTCCCAGATTTTGCGCCCTTAAATTGGTAAAATTTTACAGCAGGTTATATTACGTCACATTTCAGAATAACCTAGTGTGAAAATTTATTTCCTCGAAAGCCAACAAAATAATAATTATAAGTAATGTTTATATATAATTTAGTACATTATTTAATCAAACAAACTACAGAATCAACATTAAATAATTAAAAAATAATTTAACACTTAACCTTTTCCATGCTAACGTGGAGAATACGGTGAGCTCCTAATAATGTGAGCAGATGGGATTTAACTCGACGTTTAAAGGGTTCAATCCGCCCCACATATTTCTAAACGCACAAAGTCACCGTCAGCAAGATATACATAAAGGCATACAACTGCAGTAAGGAGTGTCCAGAAGGTGCATGAATACAGTTAAAATATAATGTAGTTAATATTAACAATATCTATTAAACGGAACATGGACTACCTAAAAACACACAAATTACTGTTCTTCAAAAAAAATTGTAAGTGTCCGTAATCACATTTCAACAAGCACACCTGTCGGTCCATATGTATGTTTCAGATCCAAGTTCATGGCGACGACTGGACATCATTTTATGAACAAGTTCCAAAGGAAGTCCTTCCTATTGAGTATGGAGGAAAAGCTGGCACATTAGCAGAACACTGGGGTGAGTCTAAACATCATGACAAAAATGAAATTGTACAATTTTACTGCAGGTTTGTTTCAATACGTTTAGCAAATGCATCTCAAAATATTACTAATTTCGAGTAACGGAAAAGGGAATGGAAAATTACATCATTGAAACAAAATATGTTGAGCATACCTACGTTAATCATCACAATAATTTCAAAACGGTTATATTATTATTTATTATTATTAATACTAGAATTATCCCTTGCAAATTTTATATTGGCCATAAGCACGAAACAAATTGCATGAAATAGAAGAAGTTTCATTTCTGAAAACTTCATTTCCTTTGAAATATTAATTTATTCTTGACTTTCCAATAACGGTGGTTATTATACCATTCGCAAGTGCTATGGTAGGTGCTACTTATGCGGAACTGGTTCATCATCCCTTGTCACACATTTCTCATGGTACACATTTATTAATTCCTAAAATCACAAAATGTTCTTCTTTGTAACGTTGTGTATTCTTTGTTCTTTATGTAGGTGCGAATCGAAATTTCATTTACTGCAGGGAAACATTTTAGGTTCCAGATATTTCAAGTATATTTATGCATTGCCAGAATTATTGGTAACAAAACGCTACGTATTCACTGTCAGTTAGTGAAATTGTGGACATCAGTCATATCACTGAATTGATTTTTGTTAAATGCAGAATAAATTTACGAATTTGTGTTTCAGACCTCTGGAAGGAAAGAATAAAAAATACCCAATATGTTTTAGAAAGGGAAAGTTACCGGTCTGACGAATCTAAGAGACCTTTTTCCGTCCATCAGTATCAGTGATCTGCGTGGATTCGAAGGTTCCTTCGGGAAACTTGGCATCGATTAATGTGTTAACTGTACAACAGATATCTCCACATCACAAATTGTGTGAGTATATCATATTGTACAGGTTTGTGCACAAGAACTGGGCACGATGTCTGCATGCTCTTTTGTGACATTTGAAAGTCAATCATTTGTATGTATGTAAGGTAATGCTGCTCGTGTAATTTGACGTATTGCTCGTGTACACTGTGTACGTACGGCAGAGCAACAAACTGCTGGCGACCCTACTTTTGTTTTACGGCCACTGGGGCTCATGACGACACACACATTTAAATAGAAAAATATTTCTTTTTGGAGACGTCAGCTGTGCGGCTTTACCTGTCTCAGATTTTCTGTTTAAACACAGCCGCAACCCTCAGGGTACAAGGGACAGGCTACAAGTTGGTTTTGTGTTTTATAATACAACGTTTCAATATGTAGCTTCGATGTTAGAAATCCACACGTTTCAAGATTAACATTAAACTTCAAGCACAGGCCACTAGACTGTGAATGGCGCAGTCTATTAGAATGACAGACATGCGCCTATTTGTTTCAGTAATTCCAAAAGACAATCAGAAATTTTAACATGGAATCAATTATTATCAATCACAATGAAAGAAATATGTTGTTCTTATGTGTAAGCGAAACTACACTACTGTAGGCTTGATACTGGGTTTTAATATTTCGGTTTCGAAAATACGGTGCCGGTAACATGGAACAGCTGAGCATTTTCAATGACTGAATGGTTGTTGAGACCTATCTCAATTTATATATCTTTATATATACTGTAATGTAACAGAGGAGGAAGAATACATTCAGTTACGTAGAAATGTTTCCTTCATTTTGCTCACATACTGTACTGATGATCATATGAACTTCATCTTTGACAGAGATCATGTATTTGATCAGCATCATTCGACAGCTCTTCCAGTTTTGTGGCGCAATTTGTTTTACATTAGGCAATAATTAAATTTTATGCATTGTGTAGCTGAAGTAATTAGACTGAAGGGTTTAAATGTAGAGTGTGGGGCAAACTAACCTCCATAAATTTTAAGGTGAATAAAAAAAAACTCTTCGAGATACAAAACTTTCATTTTTGTATTATGAAACTACAACATGGGAAGTTTTAAATTGCATAGTCTTAGAAAGAACATCTTGCAAGTGGTGACCGTTGTTTGCGTGGTGTTTGCGCGCAGAGCGCCTGGGAGACTGCAAAACGGACCGTCTGACAACCTCGATGTTCTCTGGTGTTCCAAAGTTCCATGGTCGTCCTCATCTTTTTCCAGACACACTTCCCGTTTCCCTGAAGTTCTCAACCAACTACAGAATGGATTTTCGGTCAGGTACTCGGTCCCGAGGGTGGATTTGGTAGCGAGTACGGAACGCACGCTGCACCGCTACGATAGAGTGAATTTGCGAAAAGTAGGTTTCGACGGCAAATGCGCGCTGCTCGTTGGACCACACCATCTTTACGACTGCGGAGCATTGTCCCGGGAACTTCCCAACTACCTGCAACTTTCGAACCCAACCCCACCCTTCTACGGTCTCCCCACCCTTCACAATGCCCTAATGAAAGTACGGATGTTATTTTGCCCCACCCTGTACAATATCTGCATACTGTAATAATTCGGCTGTGACAAATATACTGAACAGTGAACCGTTTATACAGTCGTTTATTTACGTAAAATACACTTGAATGTGTATCACTGAAGCGACCGCTGCCTGAGTAAAATAATCGCATTTTAAATGACAGGATTCATAACCGCTTAACATGCCTTCAACAGTAACATTTCTAAATATTACTGCATTCGTGAGATTTATATCTTCAATCTCGGGAGGGACATCCATAATAATGGTTGAGGATTAAATCCGCTTTCCTCGCAATTTTTCCAGACTGACGCTGGAAAGCTCTCTCCAATAAGGACACGACGCCTATCATTGACATTTATTCGTGAATACCCATTACACTACTATAATTCTAACCATTTTCACATTTCCTCAATGCTAAATACTCAGTACCACTCAGTGCCCCATATCTCCACCTATCTATCCAGTCCCCTGTATGGCTGCTAAATTTACAACTCAACAGCTGTGTTGTAAGTGACTTCAATGCTCCATCTTTAATGACAGTTCGCACATTCCAAGTACCAAAATTTCAGCCAATTTTCTTGCCTTTAAAGCCTCTCGCTATATATCTAAGTATCCGAGGATTCTTTTGGGGATTAGAAACAATTTATGTTTTACGAGATTCTTTTTCGGCCCTACGCCCCACATCCAAAAATGCTGGAGGACCGGAAGGTTGCTACTTCTTCCTCTATTTTCTCTACGCCAACCAGCCGGACACGCCAGGAACTGTCTGTATATGCTCTACCGTCGACTAATTTTCGTGGATCGTGACACACCCGCCATAACTCGACGCTGTATGCTACAGTACACAGAAAGTGTCTATAAATATTGTGAAACTGAATAGAACCCCTACTAATGGTGAAGCCTGGCAAAGTCACTGAAGGCCTAGAAGAGGAAACGGAAGAATACAATAGCGGGCCATATAAATAGACTAACAGACGTCAGTACACCAACCCTAATAACTTCCATATAATGTCCAATCTTGTATCCTTCCTTCAATTCTCCACCCTTTGTCAATGTGTCCAAAATAATTAGCGCAATCGCACACACCAGTTTGCCTGTGATATGAAAATATGATGACAGTAACAGATGTGGGAACTGTTGGAGAGTGGGTGATGGGGAAAAATTTAGCCACCTAAGATTCTATTAAATACACTGGGTAAATATTTATGAATAACACTGTCCAGACCAATATAATTTGACTGTCTTCTGGCGTAATGTCGACCGCATCCACATGTATGTACTGCCAACTGAAATACAGTGAATGGTCGGTCTTTATGGAGAGTATCAACAACTACGTCCTGTCAACTGACAGTAAATTGTCCGGTGAGTCTTGTCAACTGTGCTTACTGCACAGTACTGATATCAGTTGTTATTGTGTTATACAGCTTAGATTTTAATAACAATAACAATTACACATTGTTGTTATTTTTATTATGTTTTCTGTTTCAAACATGATTACCAAAATTATTTTCTCAAAAGTAAAGGAAAGATCCAACAACACAAATATTTAGAGGCTTTTTATAAGTAACAGAAACGCTTACAGTTTAGGGAACTAGATCCAAAAGGGAAAGAATTCAAACAAAATTTCATAGCAATAAAACTTCTTGAACATAATTCCTCTCTTATTTTCAACGTAAAAGCGACCTCGAATTGTGCCTGCATAATTACATTATTTGTCCTTGAAAATACCCACTGCGTATTCTATCGTAAGGCCCAGTTCTACAAGCACTCCAGTATATAACATCGTACTGAATACTGCTTACCGTTGTCTCCTCATTATAAATTTCGCTCGAAGTTATAGAACCAGCGAGTGTGGAGGTAATGGAGAGAGTAAGGAGTGAGTTTGGCCTGAATGAACAGCGATTGAGAGAAGCAGTAGAACATCTGAAGCACCTGATACGAATGCAGCCATATCTGCAACAAGAAATTGGTATATTTTAGCTAAGACAGTGAACGTACCTAAATTGTTCGTAACGGTAAACACATTATCATTAGTGGAAATAAGATAAGCTAATTCCAAGGAATCTGTGTCTCCTGTAGGAATGTCCCAGTATAATGAAATTTTCCCCGATCTCAACACGTCATTCGAAATTCCGTCTCATAAAAGAATAATATTTTATAAATTTTATGGTGTATGTTTGCGGGAGTTGACCCTCCACAGTCACATCAGTGATCTTTTGAAACAATCAACCATCAAAGCAAACAAACCCTCTTTTGCTTTTGCCTTCCATCCAATCAAATCTATTTAGTTCCTATTAATCGCTTATTCGACTACTAATTCATACTTCAGTAAGTCCCCCAAATTACAGAACAACAATATTTTAAATGCGTGACTTCAGACTACAGCCTGCGTGTAGTTGAGAGCTTCGTCGTTTTTGCAATATTAAGATGCGTTATGTTTATAGTCGCTCGCCGACGTTTCGGCACATTGTATGGTCCCATATTCATTAGCCAAATATCCTCAAAGAATTCCGCACAGCTGGTGGATAGGCGCGTGGTGTTGCGCGTGGTGGTATTTCCTCGAGTAGTAAAGGGGCACAGGTCTTCAATTATTGAAGACACCGAAACATTAGTGCCATCAACTGGTCAAATTAATCTTTCACAAAACCGCAAACTATCGTCACATACAAACAGCCCAAATTGTATCAATTGATTGAAATACAAGTGTGTGCTGATAAGTCTTTAGCACGACAGGGAAGGAAACAAACTACAAGGAACAAACTCGGGATTTATGTACCATACTCCCCACGAAGCTCAATAACCTCACATCCCATTGCTCTATCCCTTGCAAGCCACTCAAAAAATTCAGAATATTGTCCGTCCAACCAGGTCTCCGCGGCAGCAATGACCACCACGTCGGAAGAAAAATGGCGATATTTCAATTTTTTTCCAGTCCCGGGAGCAGGTGGTTGTCAGACGTGGACATATGCGGAGAATAGTTTGGGAGTTCAAGATACTGGAAACCCAGGTACGACAGATTCATCTGGGTTGCAAGTGCCCGGTGAGCTGGGGTATTTTCATGCAAAAACAAGACTACATTGAGGAAATTCCCGCTGCATTTTTTCCTTCAAAATGACATTCAATTGCACCAGCACAGATACGTAATACTAACTACTGTTAGGTTGGCTCTATGGAAGATAATCAATGAGGAAGATACAGACTTGATAACAAAAAAATAGAAGCGAAAAATTTTCGAGAGGAATTTGCACTCGAAATAATTTGGGACGGGTTGAGCCGGTAAGCCGCCACTCCATTGATTGCTGCATTGTCTCCGAGTCATTGTGATATAACCAGGTTTCACTTATGGTCACCAATCGCGACATGAAAACATTTAAGTCGCCCCGAAATAATTCCAAGCGTTGCTCAGACGACAGGCATCGTTGACTTTTTTGATCCGCATTCAGGCTTTTCATGACCCACTTCGCGGAGAGCTTCAGCATGTACAAGATGATCAGTTGCTCACCAATGATTTAGCTCAAATTCGGCGGTCTTCCAAGGTTAACTCGTCAATTTGATCAATAACGTCCGGGGTGGTCAAAGTTTTGGGTCATCCTGGACGAGGCGCAATAGAGGTGGAAAAATCACCTCGTTTAAACTGGACCACCCAGATTTTGACGGTGGTATACGACGGTGGACTTTCTCCTCATGCTTCTGTAAGAATGGCGAGAATTTCCTTCGGCACCTTGCCTTGCAGGAAATAAAAAAATTAATGACAGCTCACAACTCAATGTTTTTGAAAACCTGCAAGTTGCCTGAAATGCTTGTCCCAGCCTCTGAAACTAGAAGAGTCTTGCAATTCCGCACAAGAAGAAACCCCTCTTTCCAATAACACTATTAATTTCGCCCTACGACAACGGTAAGTAGGTTGGGCTAAGGAATAACCAAAACACATTCGTAATTGAAATTTTCACACCGGACGAAGAATAAAAATGTTATGTGCCAACTGTCACTGTGAAAACAATAAAACGTTTTTATTAATCAATACAACATTTCCACCAAGTACGACTTCAGCTGACAAAATATTTTGTAATTGAAAGGGAAAGAAAAGAAAACAAATTTCCACCACAACAAACTTGCCAATAAAATTGATACATACAAAACAAAGTGACTGCAAATTAAATTACATAATGTGCGTGATGTGGCAACAAAGTAGATAAAGCGTCTTGCCTTAGGCGCACGTGTAGAAATTTTAACAAAATACTAAACGAAGGTCAGAAGGTTTGACGGCCAACCCTTTATCTGTTACACATATAAGGAACCAAGCCACGCCACTGTGTCAGTCTGCGCAAAAATTGGCTGGAAAATATCTCAACTCCTGTTAGACTGTACAAGAAAACGTATGTGAGTATTTCTAGCTATATGGCGTAAGATAATGATATAGTTTTGTTTTGTGTGGTGTAAAATTTACACATTATTGTTTAGGTTTCATGAGTTGTTAAATTTATACCTTTGATAGAATGGATGGATTTGTTTTAATTAGTAAGTTTGTTTGGGTGGAATGGTGAGTGTAACGGATTTGTATAGCAGCTTACAGGGACAGAGGGTTAGAGAGAGTGACAGGGTGACAGAGGGAGGGGAGAGAGGGAGAGAAAGAGAGAGAAGACCAGTAAGACCCGAGGAGATTATGCCAGTGAGATAAGGGAAAAGCGTAATGTGAGTGAGCCAATAGAAACAAAGTACTTAAATGTTGACTGTGGATTTTATTAGGGAGTGTTGGGATTTAAACATTTAAGGGGGTTTGGAAGGGTAAGAATGTTAAAGGGGGGATGGGTTTGAAACTGTACCAGTTTGAAACCGTAACGTAAGCAAGCAGTCTGTTTCCTACCCAGGATTGAAAAAGCTGTTTACCTGATACCGAGGCTAACAATGCATAAATAGTTCAAAGGCGCATCCATACAAATAACCACACTTAAACTCTAATAATCGTGAAATAATACAAATAACATTACTAGTTTCCAATTATTCATAAAATTACTGTTCCGCTACTTACAAAACTGAATTTCCCTGTGATTAAGACATGCGGCCGACTGCTGAGCAAGGGTAGGTCATAATTTTATGAACATCCATTACCTTCATCTGAAATAACACACTATGGAATTTGGTAATTAGAGAGCAACGACTCATTGGGAATTTGCTGCCTGCAACTTCACATAGCGGAGCCGGAAATTTCCTCAAGAAATCCAGTAACTATTTTCGAAATATATATATATATATATATATCGTGTGTGTGTGTGTGTGTGTGTGTTGGGATGTGAAATATAATCGCTGTGTTCACTGTTCACAGTACACAAGTTTGTGTTCTCATTTAATTAAAAAAGAATAGAAACTGGCAACAAAGTCTAGACACAAGTTAATATCTTGGAAGTGAACATTTTCCTACTACAAAAATTGTTCTCTTCTTGTAGCCCTGTAAAATTGACATATGTTTAAGAATCTTCAGTACACATTGGAAGGCCATGGTGAACACAATCATAATATCGTCTAGAATATACGACGTGGTAACACACACACAAGTTTTCTTGATTAAAATTTCCATGCATCTTAAAAAGCACACTGTTTTGTAATATAATTAAAGAATATATATATTTGTAACACAATACAATTAATCCGAAAATATTGAAACTCAAAAATATGCTTGTATTAGAAAAACCATTTATTGTGGAATATATTTTATGCTATTTTAAACAAAAATAGATCACATGATTTGCACGTATCCACCGACAATCCCGTTACTAGTCTACAGGTAGTTCCATGTTTCTACTGGACCATTGCAGTCACCGGTACTGTGGTACTGTGTGTCTTACCGACAGTTTGTAACGCATCTTTGTATGAAAAATTGTAGTAAAATCTTCAAAAGTTTTACCGATATCTACCGAAATATTCCTAAAGATTATTGAGTGTAAGAAAGTTTATAAGCGGAAGATTGACAGAAACATTACATTAATTCTACAAACTTGACTTTCAGGTTGAACGTGGTAAATTCTTATAATAAAATATCTAGTAGTACTAATTCCTCAAAATAATGTTTGGAATAAAATTCGTCATACATCGGACAGTAACTTTGACCATCATCGAGAGTTTTTCACTGTACACACGGCAATGGTATATGTCACACGTGTTTGCTGACAGCTTGCGCGCAAACTCTCAGCATACACATTATGTATTGCTGTGTGTACAGTTCTAGAAACCGGATGATAGACAGAGGCACTGTCCGAAACATGTAGAGTTTTATTGCAAAAATAAATTTTTGAAATTATTGCATCTTGTTGGTTTTATTATAAGAATTAAATTTACACTTCAATAAAATTGAAATAAACGCAGATTTCGGACTTACTCAAATTGAAATACATAAACGCGTCTTAGAATACGAAATTGACGATTTTTTAACAACGCCCAAAGTTTTGTGTTTCCAGACACAAGATGTCCCTGAGTGTGATGGAACCTCCCAGTAAGTTGGTACTTGAGAAAGTGAGAGGTGAGTTTGGTCTCAACGAACAGCGAGTGAGAGATGCTGTAGAACATCTGAAGGACTGGATACAACTGCAGCCTCATCTGCCTAAAGAAATCGGTACGTTTTGTATAAAACACAGTGAACTCAACAACCATGTACACAACAGTAGACATGTGACAGGCCTTCGCTCTTGTGGGATGTTACGCAGACTACGTTGCTTTTTGTATATGGACGTTTCGGAATAGTCTGTCGATCACACAGAACATGGTGCTGAAAATAAGACATTAGGATGGAAATGAATCTGTATTTTATGTTGGACTCTTCACATGTAAAGAAAGTGATCTGTCCATATAAACTAGCTGTCGCAGTTAACGTTTGCTTCATGAATTTCTGACACTGTAACACTTGCGGATGTCAGGCCATTCAAATATTCGCCTACCTACATAAACGCCAAAAGACAGACCTACACCAAACATTTCTTGTGTCTTCTCTTTAAGGAGTCCCTTCTTCAATGCTTTAAGCAGTCCCGTCTTTAAAGTTTCGTCTCTCTATCAATCATCCCTTCATCTACACAACCATGTAATCTTCCTTCTTTCCTCCCTTTCTTCCTTCATTTCATCCCAACTTATTTCCTTCCTTTCTTTCTTCTTTCTTTCTTTACTTGGTTGTTTCCTTAAATCCTCAATTCTTCATTTATTCCTCACTCCCTCTTTCCCTGTCTTATTTCTTTCTTTTTCCCTTCTTTCTTTCTTCTTTCGTTCTTTTCTTTATTCTTTCCTTCCTCATTTCCTTTTCTATTTCCTTAATTCCACCCGTCTTTCCTTCACTCCTGCCTCCCTTCTTTCCACTTTCTTCTTTATATTTCTTAATATGCTCTTTCATATTTTCCTCTTCCAGTCCTTTTTCATTCCTTCGTTAATTCATTTCTTCCTTCTTTCCCTCATTCTTCCTTTCCTTTCTTCCTTATTTCCTTCCTTCCTTTCTTCCTTCCATCATTCCTTTCTTTGTTTGTTTCATTCATTCCTTCATTCCTCCGTTCCTTCTTTTTCCTTTAATTTTCCTTTCTTTCTTTCCCTCTTCCTTTCTTCTTTATTTCCTTTTCCTTCGTTCCTTCTTTCCTGTCTGCCTTGCTTCCTTTCGTCCCCCCTACTTCTTTCATTTCTTCCATCCTTCCTTCCTTCCATCCTTCTTTCCTTCCTCCTTTCTTGCTTCCTCCATTTCACCATTCCACCCTCAATACAACCAATATCATACATACATTCCTGCACATATTTCCCTATCCCAATATTCGTCAGTTTAATCTTCATTCTTCCATCTTTCCGTCAGTCTATTCTTACAAACATCGTTACGTTTACCATCCATTCTCCAAGTTCAAAACTATAAACGAGCATATTTATAAACTACAGCCTTCGATACAGACCCGCTACACTTTTAACCGTCCATTTCTCAAACCATACATTCCCACCATCAATTCCCACTGTCCATTCAACCCCGCCTTCCCCAGCTGTCGTTATATCATCCATACTTCCACGTAACCATGATTTCACACATTCTTTTAAGGAACCATTCACTCAACCAACTACACATTCTACAAATCATCAAATTCTCCTTGCACCTATCTTTACCTTCAATTCCATACTATCAACACATAAGACGTTGTCACATCTCGCTATGCCAGTCACATAACTTGTGCTCTTCCTCACAAAGTTGCGTTCTCAAATCTTCCAATATTTCCATTAGTCTATCCTCTCAATTATTCATCCTTTCAAACCACCAATCAATATAATACCATTAAACACTCATCCGAAATCTCACTGTCTTTCCACAACCACATAATTTACCATTCATTTCCTGAGATGACTACACGTAATGATACAGGCAATATCAATTCAGGATAAATTATAAATTGTTCTGACCTCACGTTTCCTCACTACGATATTTGCAATATCATGTGATA
>Ga0123354_10008839_pt1 | contig 15361 bp, 7 predicted proteins | sample TergutLab28metaG_2_FD_97872 | JGI IMG/M metagenome (GOLD analysis project Ga0123354, IMG submission 97872) | Labiotermes labralis P4 segment gut microbial communities from Petit-Saut dam, French Guiana - Lab288 P4 | ecosystem: Host-associated > Arthropoda: Insects > Digestive system > Gut ...
CCTCTCCTCACCCATACGCGCCACATGCCCAGCCCATCTCATTCTTCTCGATTTTATCACCCGCACAATATTGGGTGAGGAGTACAAATCATTTAGCTCCTCGTTATACAATCTCCTCCATTCACCCGTTACCTAGTCCCTCCTAGGTCCAAATATTCTCCTCAACACCATGTTCTCAAACACCCTCCAACTAAATGCACTAATTTCTCAAATTTAGCTTTGGAATAAAATTCTAGCCCTTCCAGTTTAACCTTTTAAATTTAACTTGTCACTAGGTTTAACAAAAAATTACAGTACATTCTGTCCACACGGCGTGGTTGCATGTTTCGTAAGATTCTTAAGAACACGGCAATTTTATACGATTTTTTTTATGACGTTAATGGATTAGTTTTTGTTATGGAGAGTGAATTAAGTTCTTCTTGATTTGGGAACTAAACCTCTCATTACATTTCACATATACGTACGTTTTCAACTTTTTTTTTTACAGGCCACGAAGCCCCTTGGTGTGAGTAGAGGTATAGCTCTACTCTTTCTAGGACCTCGGCACTCTAGATGGGTGTGAGGGGTCAGCCACACGCCCCGGCCGCCTCCACCCCCGGAAAAAACCCGGTACCCATTTTACAGGAGGCTGGGTGGGTCCCAGAGCCGGTCTGGAGGGGCGGAAAATCTTGTCCCCACCGGGATTCGATCCCGGACCGTCCAGCCCGTAGTCAGTCGCTATACCGACTGAACTACCGGGCCCACACATTTCAGATATATAAGGTTTAAAGTATGGTATTTAATATATACCTACTCTTTATGTTGTCTATAAAATGTCTTAGTATCATGCATATCTGTTAATATACAGAGTTTATCACTGTACAGTATTAACCAGATCATTTGTTAAAGGAAATGAAGTAGTTTTTCGGTAAAGTACAGACAGAACAAGGGTGTTGTTGAACTTGTTAAACTCATTTCTTATCCCTGTCAACTGATCATCCTATAGTGATGAAATGCACACGTAAATAACGAAACTTTTCAAACTGGTGCCCTTCACACATTGTTCATATTTACATGGTTTTAATTTAAACAAATAAGAATATTCTTAAATTTATATATGTATTTACATATATTGACAACACATGGTTTCTATATTAAAAAATATTATATTTTTCTGATCGGCATTCATTATTTTATATGCACGTAAATATTTGCACATTGAAAAGTGACACCTGGTTATGTGTTATCGGATTATCCAGCGGGATATCCGATTAAGAACTGTCAGTGAGGTCGCACCTCCGGTTCCCATCTGTTTGTCTTTTACAATAAATCACTAAACTTCGCAGTTCTCTTTATTGCCAGTTGCAGCAGTCTGAAACGGTCCTCACGTATCAGGATAACTGCTTCTTCTTCGGAAGCTAACGTCATGTTTTTATGCATGAGGACACAGCACCTTTATCCTGGGGAGTTGAGGATTTTAAACTTAATTGCTTTCATTTGACTAATTCCATGATTATCCACACTTGTATTCTATTGATTGTTTGCAATCAACAGAATAAAAGATTTGATGCTGAGACCCTCATTATTATCTACAATGAGATACAGCCGTCATAGCTCAGTTGGAATAGTGACTAGGACACCAGGAGGATGAAATGTCAATTGTGGTTTCCTTTTTTCCCGGCAGGCACAAGTGACTTTTCTTCTCATCGAAGTGCACAATCCGGTTATAAGGTCCGCTCGGAATCCCATTTAGTTGGTAACTTGGCCTTCTTTCAGATAGTGAAACGGCCGGAGTCTGAATCCTACTTCAAATCGTCTTTTCATGCCAAGACTAAGAATGGGTAGAGCCATAATCCTATTTCTCCATATACCTTCCTGGCGCGCACAGCGACAACTTTATGTTTACCTTCCGTTATAGGGGTATTATTCAATGGTTCTGATTTGCTTAACCCGTCTTTAACCTTTTGGCCCGAAATTATTTTTTTTAAAATTTTAGCACACCCTGTATATAAAATGTGAATAATACAGGAACTAAATATGTTAGAATTATGAAACAAACTGCATTTTGAAGAGAAAAGAACGGAGAGTATATACCACGTTTAAAATATTCAGTACCTATATTTGTTGAATAAATATATAAAATGAAACTTTAGAGGTTAGCAGGGCGGTACGTCAACTATAGTTGACATTAGGCGTCAAAAGGTTAAATTATTTCTGGTTTACCGAAACATTTTTTTCAACTTCAACAACTAGCAAAATTAGACGCTGACATTCTCATGCTTATCGATAAGATTGTTATTTATTATTTCTGACAGAGCTTATAGCACGAAATTCTAAGACTGCCGGAGATGATGTTAGTGATTTCACTGTGTTAATATTCTACTGAATTCACAAGTGTGAAAAATATATAACATATTTTAGACGAACGTTTCCTGGCTGTAGAGTCACGTTCAGTTGACCGTGCTTCGTGATAAATTCTTATAATAAAAACCAACTAGATGCACTAATTTCTCAAATTTATTTTGGGAATAAAACTCTACATGTTTCGGGCAGTTCTTCTGTCCATAATCAGGAGTTTTTCACTGTACACACAGCAATGGTATATGTCATACAGTTTACAGTTATAGCTTGCGAGCAGGATCAGGGCGAATTTGGTTCCGCCCTGATCCTCTTCGCAAGTTGGCAGCATACCTGTATGACTTACACCATTGCTGTGTTTACAGTAAAAAACTCCCGATGATGGATACAGGAACTGTCCGAAACATGTAGACTTTTTTTCCAAAAATAAATTTGAGAAATTAGTGCATCTAGTTGGTTTTATTATAAGAACTGTGGAATTACATCTTCTATTTTCAAAAAGATTATAGCATTGTCTAAAATAATCACACTTATTTAAACCTAACAGGTTCTAACACTTCGTCTTTGGTGAGTAAAAGGATATTGTTAAAATCGATCTATAGGTGTAGGATGGCTTAATTTAAGGAAAAAATGTCGGGTTCTTGTTACCACGGAGAGGAATATTCTGGTTCCATAACGGGAGAGACGTTTCTTGACCAGCCTGTGTACCAGCAGCTTCTAAAGAACCACTTTGTTCACAAGTAATTTCTTTAAAATTCAGCAGATTTGTTATTACCTGTCCAACATTACTGCCGAAACAAGTTCTTTCGTCCTTCTTCGATATTTTTCTTCTCGCAACATTTCTGGGACTGTCCCGGTCAAGGGCGGGAGAGCAGCTTTACTAATGGGCGTAACAAAATTTTCAATCCGAATGCTGGGACAATTTCCGAATAAGTAACACGAAGCTAATGTAAAAACAGCCAAGTGACTTTGAAATTTTGATTCAGCAAAACAGGTTTTTTTTTGGTATAAATTTAGTGAAGAAAGACTAATTTAATAGTAACATAATTATTACCTGATTGTTAGGTTGGTACTGGAACACTGACTCTAAGGAAAATGAGTTTAGAACGCATTACCGGTTACTATTTCATCCTGTTGTTATCTTTTGGTGAACAGTGATACGTAATTTTCCTTGATCTGAGGAGGAGATAGAGGTAGGTGCGCACAGGATTTCGGTTCGTAAATACCAGGGTGCTGATAAATCCTTAGCCCGACCAGGAAGGAAACAAGCTCGGAAGCAGGTCAGGGACGCGCGCGATTTCAGCAACATCGAGACGCTAGCTGTCGCCAAGTTTTTTCCTGCAAGGTAAAGCGCAGAAGGAAATTCACGCCATTCTGACAGAAACATTAGCTTGTTTCCTTCCTGGTCGGGCTAAGGATTTATCAACACCCCTATATAAGTGAAGGTTCAGATTTTAGAAAAGACTTCTATGGAAAGACATTTCTGAAATGGGCTTTAGAAGAATATGTTGTTGCGACATGAATCGGCTGGAATCCTCATCTCTCAGTCAACACCAAAGAATACGCAGATTTCCTTGCCGTGAAGACAAGTCGCCTCCGTCTGGTCTTCAGTCCCGACGCTCTTCGCTGTGAGAACTCTGACCCGTGTCTTGTAAAGAGGGCTTCCGTTTCGAAATGGACCTTCGTAACTTCTGCATCCACAGTCCTCATTGTTGCGCGCTGACCCTCTGTTCTTCATCACACATGGAGGTCTTCATGATGTAGGCCATATACTTGAAAAGCTGGATCCAGGCTTCGTGGAGTTCAGGTGTCCAGCGCTCTTCCAAAGAAGGCTGGATTGCTTGTATGAACTGCGGGCCGATCAGCTGAAACAGAGACACAGTCTGGTTTGTTACACGTTTCGGCAGGCAACTACAGCGGATCGAATTGTGATTACACGAAGCTACGAAATGTGCAAATTAGCGACGGACCGAGTCACCGAACAACCGAGCGACAGACTAACCGACCAAGCATCCGACCACACAACTGACCGATCAAAAGACCAACAAGCCTACCGAAAGCCTGACGGACTGACTGACCGACCGACCAAACCAGTGACCGATTAATCGCCAAACAGACCAACCGAACCAATCAAACCGACCTGCAGACCGAACAAGCGAAGCAAAGCAAAGCAAGCTAGCCAACAAGCAAGAAAGTACGAAAAAAAGTCAATCAAGCAAGCAAGAAAGCGAGAAAAGCAAGCAAGCAATCAAAGAACAAAAAACTGACCGACCAACCAACCAAATAAGTGATGTAACTAAATATCCAAGTAGCTGAAAGGGCAGTTATCTAGCTGACTACCCAAACAAGCAGGGCATTAATTAATGAATTAATCGACGTCAGCTAACCAAGTTAAAGAATTACATGACGCTTCATTAAAAACAAATTAACTATGGGGTAACAACCGGGTGTAATTACTGTAATTACTGTAATCAGAGTGGCGGGTGCGACCGAGACAGAAGGGTTTTATTTAACGAGACTCTAAACTGCTATCATTATACAGCATTCATGGTAAGTGATTAAATATGATTATGAAGCACTGGGGTCATGGTATTGACATGGGAACCCAAAGTTTTCCGAGAAAAACATATCCGTAACCACTTTTTTCACCATAAATGCGATACGGACTGCATAGCATCGAACCTGGGCCTTATTGTTCGCAGGTCAAACGTGGTACGGGAGCCGGGATTAATCGCACCTGGTATATTTAGTGTTATTGACATAAGTCGTGAACAAAGCTGCATATGTAAGAGGTGGCCTTGTGAATGGTGATGTAATTAGTATGACTGTAATAACTGTAGTGTATTTTGTGTAAATTGTGATGCGTTTTGGTAAAAAAATATTACGAAACTTGTGATTCTGAAGGCCATTATGAGAAGTTTTCAAATAATGGTTACATTTCTTATAATATAACCAACGAGATGCTCTAATTTTTCAAATTTATTTTTTGAATAGAAATCTACATGTTTCGGACAGGTTTTCTGTCCATCATCAGGAGTATAGTACTGTATGCATTGCTGTGTATACAGTACTAGACTCCTGATGATGGACAGAAAACCTGTCCGAAACATATAGAGTTCTATTCCAAAATAAATTTAAAAAATTAGAGCATCTCGTTTGTTTCATTATGAAAATATATCATGATGCACGGTCCTCTGAATGTCAAATGATTACAATGTTTGTATGTGAAGATGTATAGACTGGTAGAAATTTACTGTCGTCTCTAAGGAACTCGTGTGTCTCCACTTTCAGGGGAAATGGGAAATACCGAAGAAAGAACGTTTCTCCGACACATCGGTAAATTCGTACCAAAACGTTTGGCATCAAATCCAAGAGAACGTTTCTCTTCACAGCCACTACCATAATCAATTTAGATTGTGGCAGATTTTTAAATATCGTCCTTATATAAACCTTCCGCCCCAATGATCGCACTTTTAGTCTGAAACAAGTATGGTATCATGGTATCCTCCTGTGGCGAAGGAAGAGAAGTCAAGTAAATTGTACCACATGAATAATTTATCAGCTCTGAAACCTCCTCCACATGGGAGAACTTTCTCACAAAGCAACTGATGGCTGTTTCTGCCTGCATGTGACTATCAAGAAAAATACGATTAACAAATTTTAAATTAAGCCTCTGTAACGAGACGAAAAAAGTTTCGATCTATTGCATGTTCTCAGAATTGAATTTCATGGGTGAATTGCCCTTTGAAATTTTACTATTAAATTTACAATTATTACGTTTAGGCAAGCCGGTCCCAGTGGCCGCGCGGTGTAAGGCGTAGGTCTACGGCCGCTCGCCTGCTGAGATCGTGGGTTCGAATCCCATCGGGGGCATGGATGTTTGTCTGTTGTGAGTGTTGTGTGTTGTCAGGTAGAGGTCTCTGCTGATCACGTGTCAAGAGGATTCCTACCGACTGTGATGCATCGTTGTGTGTGATCTAGAAACCTAGAGAATGAGGAGGCCATGGCCCGCGTTGGGCCGCAGCGCCACAGGAAAAAAAAAAACTTTTAGGCGAAATTTTCATATATAATCCTTTTATTGTCTCGCTGTCAGGATTTGAACGTTTGCTAACACACCAACCTGACGAATAAACTGACAGTATTTGAATTTGTGTTAATACATGTGTATAGAATGTCTATAAATGAAATTATTTGGTTCAAATCTCTGGATTGTTGGTACACATGGGCACTATTTGTCACGTGATGCACCACCAGTTTAACAATCAACAACTGTACGCTCTGCCCACACTGTATTTATGTGTTTTTGTATTTATCAGAGAACAAACAGCGACTTGTGCCACTTACAGCATAAACTCATTGGTTTTTATAACCGAGATGAAGTGTTTACAGCGCGGTACGGGCTGGGTCTTTAAATGAAGCAGCCTGCGCTTCTTCTTTAAAAGGACACAACACCTCTCTTCCCGCTACATTGGCGCTCACTGCTCTGGTCACACTGCTGCTGAACTGAACTAATTCGTAAAGCAGCTACATTTACATTCAACAAAACACACATCGCTCGAGCGATAAACACAGGGCGCTGACTAATGAAAACAAAAAGAAAGAGAAGGTAAATGCCTGCCTCTGCCCGTCTGCTTATATAACAAATGAAAGCTTCAATATGTACTGTGCACGTTTTATCACTTAGTGCAATGACCAACAAATGCACAATTATTTCACAAATTATCACACTCCTCTTACAATTTTCGACACTATTGTGCCATCCTCATGGAGTTCGTAGCTAGTACCTTGCCAAGTTACACAAGTATGTCAACTGCAGTAGTTGATAATATGATTTAAATTTTAAAACTATTTCACAAAGGTTTTATGCTGTTCAAAATCTTTGAAACTTTAGAATTGTCCTATTTATAATAAAATTTGCTAAAAATAATTTCATTGTTATAATGAAGTCCGTCTGTGTGGATGCTGATGCTGTCTTCTTGCTAGACCGGTATGTACAATCCTAATATTTTAAAGATTTTCAACAGCATAAAAACCTAAGTGAAATAATTTTAAATTTTAAATCATATTATCAACTACTGCATTTGACATACTTGTGTAATTTGGCAAGGTACTAACTACGAACTCCGTGAGGATGGCACAATAGTGTCGAAAATAGTAAGAGGAGTGTGATAATTTGTGAAATAATTGTGCATTTGTTGGTTATTGTACAAAATAATAAAAAACTGACAGTAGTTTATGGTATGTGACCTCGTGTAGTCTGGTAGGAATTTAAGAATCTACACGGCATCACAACTCAGAAGACATGATTGTTCATATTACGGCCATCATAGCTGTAACTGTAAAATATAAAGAAGAATGTAAACTTAGAATTGCAACATTTGTTTCCAAACGCGCCAAAAGACAATAGGGGTGATTTGAAAATACATTTAAACTAATTTTGAACTGAAAAATGATTGCATAATTCTATGTGCAATATCGATATGTTAAAACACATTGGTTTCCTTTCAAAGAATTATTTCCTTTTGTACTAAATTATGGGCGCACAAATTACTTCCATGACTTTGCCACGCATGTGGACATCGATATCGATATCGATATTCCTTTTTTTATAGTCAGATAATTGGAAAGTTTTGTTTTCTGCATGCTGAGAACGCAACGGAATTTGTTCCAGAGATGGAGAGTATCCTGCTTGAGAATGGAGCCGTTATTGTTAACGACTGTACTAATAGGGGCACCTGCCAGTGGGACCCAGGTTCTGCGCTCGTAAACTTTACAAAATGATCCAAGAAATATTATAGTCTAAGGTTGAAAACTGTCGATAAAGCAAGCAGCCAGAGCACATTGTTAGTAAGGGTCTGAAAATTAAGTTTTTCCCTTCCACACCAGATGGCGGACAAAAATGGCCTCTATACGGCTGCGAATTATGTACAAGCCTTGCCATTTATCTCTTCTTCGTATCATTTCGCTAAATATTTGAATCGCTAGAAGCGTTATTATCATGTAACAAATATTTAAAAATTCAATAATTTTCTCAGCGATAAAGTAATGTTATGTTTGCTCTAGAAATACAGGATGAGTCCCTCGCTAGAGGCCCCAAACTATTGTCTATGTATACAGTCGAACAGCGTGGGTTTCTCTTTCGTAAATACTGGCAAACAGGTTCATTTAAAGCATGTCAGACGGCATTTCGAATTGAATTTGGTGAAAGACGTGCACCATCGAAGTGTTGCATCCAGAAATTGGTTAAAAAGTTAGAGACAAGGGGAAGCCGATCTAACGGCTGCCGAGTTCTTTCTTTGGGGCCTATTGAAGGGCAAAGTGTACAAAAATACACCCCGCACAATCGAACAACTCAAAGATGCTATACGCCAAGAGATTCAAGCCGTCATCTTCGACACTCTGGGAAAAGTATTCCTGAATTTGGAGAAACGCATTCAAGTGTGCTTGGTTGTGAAAGGAGACCAGTTTCAGAATCGATTATGAGCGGGTCCTGTTTCGCACCTTTCCTGGTATGTGTATATATATTTTCAAGTCATTATCTCAATAACATAATTTTTTATAGACAATAGTTTGGTCACTCTAGCTAGAGACTCTCCCTGTATTAGCCATTGAAAACACGGGAGTGACTGTATTTACCACTTAATTATTATTTCTGTCTTATTTTCCAAGCGATATATTTGTTTCGTCTGCAATTCACCTGGTCAACACCCATTGTATCCCTACACAGCATTAACTGGTTATTATTCACGAAGGAGACAATCCAAGTTTTGTCTGAGAACAAACTAAATTTCTGAATGTGATTCAGATGAAATTCGTTCCTCAACGAACTAATTTGAATTAAAAAGTAAGACTTTCTGCACGGAGTTAATTAAATTGCGAACACTTTTTCATTTTTATTCTAGTTTAATTTGAGTTCTTAGATTTTAGTTCTTATTTTCTTCTCCACGTCCTTGAAAGTATTAATGAACTCCTCTGAACAGTCACAACACTTTCCACTGCGCCCATTATCTGTCTTTCCTAAAATAAGCTATTATGAAAGGGCGTTGTATTTCGTATTACTTTGAAATACATTGCTGTTATTTCACCAATCTGCAAAAATGCATAGGTTTTTCAAGAGTCGAATTAAGAAGTCATTTTTAATGTGAATGACGGGAATCCCATAATTTAAGCTCCCAGCACTTGGGAAAACATGCTTGTCAGCCTCACGTCCGCACGATGAATGTCAGCATGTAGCCTGCCCTCTGTGCAGAGGGCATAATCATGTTGAGAGCCGCGTATCTAATCTCGTTCAACTAATTGAATTAAAACGTGGCCTTAAAGCCTGAAGGTTGTCACGTGACACTGGCCTGAAGCTCTTGTTTTTGACACGCACACATCGGTGTATGGGACCTTTTAGAATAATAGACCAGTGGTGTCGAAATATTTGAACCGTGCTGACACGCATGAGAGATGTCATTATTACACACAAAATTTTGACAGGTAAATCCGAAGGAAAGAAACCCACTTTGAAGTCGTCTGCATAGATGGTAGGATAATGTTACAGCAGCTAATTAATTTGAGGGTTTAACAGATTTTTTAAAAATGAAGATTAACATCTGGTTGGATATGACGCCGTATGGTTTCGTAATTGTTACATGGCAGAGGAGATGGTTTTTTAAAAATCTTCATTAAAGGAAAACGAAAATATTAATTTGCCCCTTACGTGTCATGGAAACAAAGACTTGGATTACAGTTTTAACACAACCTCGACGCTAAATAGAGCTAAGTGGTCAACGACATGGTTCGTCCGCTTTATCCCCGGGAAAATAATCCCGTTACCAATTCGAGTGGAGGCTGTGTGAGCCCCCTTAAAAGGTCTAAACGCTTTTGATAGTAAAAACAATCTTTTTCCTATGCCGAGATTTGAACTCCAGTCCTTCTATTTATTAGCCGAGGTAGTATATTGATTATGCTAATTCGCTCCCTAATCTCAATTAAAACAGATCCTTAAGAATGGTGTGTTCTTATACGGTCTGCACTAAAGACAGAGCAGCCGACGTTTCGAAAGCTATAATACATTTCTGAATGACAAAAATGTGAAAAAATTAAAGTATATAGCGACGTTTTTGTAATACACAATTTCATATTTGTGGCTTATGTAACGACGTTCGTAATATGAGGTTATAGAGCGTCGAAGTTTGCGATAATTGAATAAGGAATTCGAGGAGGCAAAGGGGAAAAAGGTGTTGAAATGATTTTAAGTACTATTGATACAGATTTCTGAGGTGACACTGGGAAAACTTAAATTATTCTCTAACGATGGTCCGTTATAGAGGATTTTCCGTTACAGATCTGCGATATGAACCCGGGACTTTCCGAGTACGAAATACAAATTCTACCCCCGCAACCGCGACGTTTGTGGGAGGTAAAAATAAAAATTATTTTAAAAAATAGTGCTTGACATAGCGCCTTGTTTTCAATTTGCTAAGAAGTGAATTCAACAATGGGCGTCTGGAATGCAACAACGCATCTTTAAATCTCAGACAGCCGCGCGGACAGTTACATAATAATCCGTCACTCGTTAGGCAATTGCTGTTACAACAATACAAAAGTCAGTTAATATCTAAATTTTAAAAAACCCTAACTGTTTTGTTGCTTGGCTTGTCAAAATCATTTTTTAAACATAACTACTGTGATCTTTCAGCTGACATTATTTAACAGTTTACATTCCTTGCATGTTCTTATAATAAAACCAACTATATGCACTAATTTCTCAAATTTATTTTGGGAATAAAATTCTACATGTTTCGGACAGTTCCTCTGTCAATCATCAGGAGTCCGTCCGGATCCTGCTCGCAAGCTGTAACTGTAACCTGTATAACATATACCATTGCTGTGTGTACAGTGAAAAACTGCTGATGATGGACAGAGGAACTGTCCGAAACATGTAGAGTTTTATTCCCAAAATAAATTTGAGAAATTAGTGCACCTAGTTGGTTTTATTATAAGAATCTATCACTATGCACGGTCACCTGAACTTCATATTCCTTGTATGCTAAATCTAGGTGTACAACCATATCTCCAAACGGCATTTTTCCTGGTGTGGTAAAAGTGTTGCCCGACCGAGGTCACCCTTCCTCAGGAATTTATCCTGATTCCTTCATATCGAAGCAACTGGGATACTTTAGTCAGTACACACTACGGACTAAACAATCTAGGATTAGTCTTGATCCCTCATATGATCCAGACGTATATCTTGACAGCACAGCCTCAAGACTTGATCTGGATACGGCGGGCTTGTTCTTGGGGAGTAAATAGGCTGTAGCTTGAAGCTGACAGCTCACCTCGAACTATTATTAGTGCTAAGCATGAATGGAATTATGCCTTCATGGCGTGCACAAGCATTTTTCCCTTACCGTGCCATTCTACAGTACCCTGTGATAGGCGTTACATACAAGTGGGAGATAATGGAATAGGTGCTATCGTCATCAGTTTCAGTCACACTATTGTTCATAACTTGGGCCCGGTAGCTCAGTCGGTATAGCGACTGGCTACGGGCTGGACGGTCCGGAGATCGAATCCCTTTGGGGCTACATTTTCCGCACCTTTCCAGACCGGCCCTGGGGCCCACCCAGCCTCCTGTGCAATGGGTACTGGACCTTTCCCGTGGGCAAAGAGCGACTGGGGCGTGATGCTGACCCCTCACCTCTTTCTAGTGCCGTGGTCAAGAAAGAGTAGAGCTATATCTCTACTCCCCCTATGGGCCGTACGGCTTGCACAGAGCCTGTATAAGGATGAAATTTACCTTTTTTTTATTGTTTAAAACCCCTTATCAGAGCCTCTACACACACACACACACACACACCTCACCCCACCCCCCACACACACACACATATGGCTTCAGATTAATTGTAATCACACTTCTCAGTCCACCAAATTAGAGGTACTTGAAATCGTATTTGGTGGACGTGAACATTTTATGAACAACACATGTACAAATAGTATTTGGTACATTTAGGCATTTATTAAGATGTATTTAAATGAATTTTTCCTTCTAAACAGCAGCGGGAAAGTTATTTTCTTCTGCTTTAAGATTAAGTCTCTTTATGTTCCCTTTTTTTCATTAACAAAATAAACTGCGATTATTTCCTTATATAACATTACGCAGTTGGTTTGTGTAATGGAGGCAGAGTCTAATATATAAGCAGCAGGAATTACATTTTGAGGTTTAAGGTAAAATTCAAAATCCAAAGATAATCTTGATTCGCTAAGATAAGAACCTGGCACAAAGTTTGTTAAGGGCTAGTACTTCATACTGCCTTATAACTAGATCCCTCTCAGTTCCTCGTTACAAATAAGACCAAGTGTCGTCATGCAGATGGAAGTTATACGCCGCGTAATTGATCTGTTCTGCTCTGTTCTGCTTCTCATGCCTCCCGCAATTAATTCAAATTACGAGGTTTGCCGAGTTAGTTGGCGCGTTCGCTGCCAGCATGATGGAAGTTCGGCCCCACATAACAAGAGAACTGCAGTAAAAGGAATAGACAATATATTTATAACTATTTAAAGGAAATTATGGGGAGAGAAACGGAAACACAGGTCAACAAAGAAGTGCAACTGAAATAAGGACACGACATAACAGTTTGAACTTTACTGTGACCCTTGGGTATTGTATTGAGAGCTACGTGACACAAAAGAATTTTGCACAGAATAAATGTTATTACGTAAATTGAAGTGAAAAGCGGGAAACCAGGTTCCAGATGTTAATGAGAGAGCAGTGAAAGGAGAGGAAACACATCGGTGGCCGGTCCCAGTGGCCGCGCGGTCTAAGGCGTAGGTCTACGGCCGCTCGCCTGCTGAGATTGTGGGTTCGAATCCCACCGGTGGCATGGACTGTTGTGACTGTTGTGTGTTGTCGGGTACAGGTCTCTGCGACGAGCTGATCACTCGTCCAGAGGAGTCTCACCGACTGTGGTGCGTCGTTGTGTGTGATCTATAAAACCTCGCGAAAGAGGAGGCCATGGCCCACTGGGGGCTGTTACACCAAAAACAAACAACACATCGGTGAGATGAATCGGACGCATGTTGATCACATCATTTTTGTGACTGTACTTCCCTTCCAGTTCCTGGATTTAGGATGACAACGAACACCAAAACACTTGTAATGATAGCAGAGGCGTTAACTTGCTTGGATAAAATGAAGCTTAGATTATTTAGAGACCGTAATGAAAGGCTGTTCTTTATATATATAATTGGAAGAGGATTGACTTCGTTAATTACACTAACAGTTGACATTACGTAAGTTTGGTTACAGACAAGAAAAATTTATATTATATAAATTTTGTTACAGACATGAACAACGGATATTAATTTAGTTCTGTTTAACCTTTTGACGCCTAATGTCAACTATGGTGGTCGTACCGCACCGCTAAACTCTAAAGTTACATTTTATATATTTATTCAACAAATATAGGTACGGAATATTTTAAACTTGCCATATACTCAACGTTTTTTATCTTCAAAATGCAGTTTGCTTCATAATTCTAACGTATTTTGTTCCTGTATTATTCACATTTTATATACAGGGTGTGCTAAAATTTAAAAAAATAATTCTGGCGCCAAAAGTTTAAAGGCTTGCTGCACTGTGGGCTTGAATTCAGTTTGTTTAACCCTTTAAAGACGGAGCGCAGACTGCTTTATTTAAAGACGAAGCGCAGACTGCTTTATTTAAAGACGAAGCGCAGACTGCTTTATTTAAAGACGAAGCGCAGACTGCTTTATTTAAAGACGAAGCGCAGACTGCTTTATTTAAAGACCCAGTCCGTACCGCGCTGTAAACACTATTCATCTCGGCTATAAATCCAATCAGTTTATGTTATATGGGGCAGAAGTCGTTATTTGTTCTAAAATCAATATAAAATACATAAATTCAGTGGATCAGAATGTAAAATTCTTGGATTTTAAACCTGTTGGTGCATCGCGTTATCGGCAGGCTTTAAACGGATAAAGGCATGACAAATAATCCAAAATCCAGTTATATTAAAAGCATGAGAATGGACATTATTTCAGTTTGGTTAAAAAGCAAAAAACAAATTGCAATTTTATCCACTTTGGTTAAAGCAATGGACAGTGGGGATTAATTTATTTCAGTTAAAGGCATGAACAGCTTGGGGTTTGGTAGAATTTGGTTAAGGCGGGAAGATGTCGATGTAATTTATTTTGGATAAAGACAATTACGTGAGAGTCTGACCAATTTCTCTAAAGGCATAGAGCGTAAGACAGTAATCTACAACTAACCCTCCGTTTCAAAAGGCATTTCTGTTGCCAGTACCTTTCTGTACAAAACAAAGAATATAAACACAACGTGCCAGTCAATAACACAACACTTTATTTTATGTACAATAAAAATAGTGTAATATCAGGGTGACATGTTTCGACCTTTATTAGGTTATCTTCAGACCATCTGGGAAAACAGACCCAAGAGATATTTATATTTTAATGGATTGTGGGATCCCAAATCCTTACAGATTGTATTACACGTGTAAGCATTTGGGTGGGATCCTACAATGCATAGAAATATAGATAGCTCTTGTGTCTGTTTCCCAGATGGCCTGAAGATGACCCAATAAAAGTCGAAACATGTCGCCCTGACAATTTAATATTTTTATTTATATAAAATAAGGTGTTGTGGTATTGACTGACACGTTGTATTTATGTGCTGTAACACTTCGGGATGGAAAACATTAAAAAAAAACAGAGTGTTAAATGTCAAGCTATAACAAAGTTAGCTGAGAAGCGTGGAAATTGGGATGTTTGGAAACGGTGCATGCAGCGTTCGAGATTCTATGTTGCGGCACTTCACAGCAGATCCCCCAGCACTTGTAAGTGTGTGAATGCAAAGTAGTGACCCTCTCAGTGGTCTTTAACCTTTTGACGCCTAATGTCAACTATAGTGGTCGTACCGCACCGCTAACCTCTAAAGTTGCATTTTATATATTTATTCAACAAATATAGGTACTGAATATTTTACACATGGTATATACTC
>Ga0123354_10008840_pt1 | contig 15360 bp, 15 predicted proteins | sample TergutLab28metaG_2_FD_97872 | JGI IMG/M metagenome (GOLD analysis project Ga0123354, IMG submission 97872) | Labiotermes labralis P4 segment gut microbial communities from Petit-Saut dam, French Guiana - Lab288 P4 | ecosystem: Host-associated > Arthropoda: Insects > Digestive system > Gut ...
GCTGTCAAAGTTTCAAACTTCTCTGGCCATTATCTTCGTAACCGTTCAACTTTGGATATAGGTGTTTTGGGTTATATCGGTATACTTTAACATAAGGAACACTCTCCCGAAGTCTGGCACATTTCTCCTGGGACACCCTGTATATATCTTTGCTGGTCAGTGACTCTTTGTACCTATCCCGGAAATCTGCCCTGCGGTGTGTTGGAAACAATACATTTACCCAGGTTGATACGATGAAAATAGTAGTTAGAACGTTCTACCAGATGTATAAGGCACAGCATACGAAACTGTATGAAGCTATGTGCCGGACGATGGAGAAATCGGGGTCCAACCCCTTGCAGACGAAACAGATTTTGTCGTATCACAAGCCTGAAATGTCGCTTTGCACCCGTCCAGCCTGCAACACGATGGGTACCGAGAGCTCTTTCCTTGCAAGGAAAGTGGATAAGACGTGTAATTTTCTAGGCATCTACATGTAGTGCCGATAGTAAGACTGCGTAGACTTACACCTCAGCTTTAAAAAATCTGTTCCAACCTACAGCGCAGTGTAAAGTAGCTTGTTCTGTCAAATACTGTAGCCTCTGTAGTATGTGATCTACCTAACCCGCTAAAAACAAATACTCTAATATCCTCTAACGCAACAGGCCCAGGGAATATTGGACCGAAGAGAGGCAGCGGAGATGGGAATTGTGCCGTTGAGGTCTCGAGGGGAAGCACTGATGATACTAACATCTGGGATGAAAGGGAGATTCCAGACGTCGATGTTGACACTACTTCAGATCCTCGAGAGAGACCAGAGTTTGATATCAAGTACAGGCAGGCGGTTACTACAGAGGACGTTTATCTGCAGGTTGGATAATAAACCTTGCAACACTAGAAGTGATTTCTGTCTTCCTCTACTGTCTGGCTTCAGGGGATAAAGACCCTCCAGTACTAGCTGTATTATATATAACCAAAGATAATGGTAACACTTCTGAGTTGCTACAACAAAGCTTCTTCAACTTTCATAAGCATGTTAGGAATATTTTAATGACGTGAAGACAGTGCTTCGAAATGGTCCTGCAAGTGTTGTCCTTTCTCCACAATCTCATGATTGCCTCTTTTTTTAATAACGAAGTTCTGTTTAGATGTGTGGACCTTCAACACAGTAGTTTTACGAATAACAGTAGTAAAATTAAATATTTTTCTTTGATTTCTTAACCACTGAAGTGAATTTTACAGACAAAAGTAAATTACCGTACGTCAAATGCCACCGAAAGATGCTACTTTTTACTCGGAAGCTATATGTGACGTATGTTGTGGGTGTCCGCAGTCGTTCTATTAAACTTTTGAGACAGATCATTAAAAGGTTAGACTTCACTGAAAAATTAACATGTCGTAAACATTCATCCGTATAGTTTTGCACGTTTGATTTGGTAGTTTATACTTGACTTTTATAGATACAAATCGGATGTGACTCTTATGTACAAATATTATTCAACATACAGAAAATTTTTGCTTGTATTTAGATAAATGTATGTAGCACTGATAAACGTTTATTGCGAAGTCCAGTTTCCGATTGTAGGTCACATTCAGCTACCACAAGAATATTGCTCTATCTTAAACAATTACATAAAAATTGCGACATTATTCATCAAGCTTCTGTCATCCTCGGGTGATATTTGTTTCAAAAAAGAAAGATAATTTTTGTGAGACTGATAGCTTTGTGTTTGTAATTTCGGGTTCCTTTGTTTCATGTTTATTCTAGGTAATGTGGTCTTTTTACTGATCTCGTTATTGTATTTTGTTAGGATTGATCTGTATTGCATTTTTTTGTGGTAGCTGTTGTAACAAATGTATTTTTTGTATTTCTTGTATTTTAATTTGATATTTTGTTCTTACTTGTTACTTACTTCTTATGTTTTCTTCCATCTTGATACTCTCTGATGCTGTACTGTGGTACATTAGCCCATTGTAGCAATATATCATAATTTTTATGTAATTTTAAGTTAAAAGAAAAGCTTGTAGTGTAGACTGAAGAAAGTAGTATTTTCAATTGAAATTTCATCACAAAGGAAAACAGAATGCCAAAATTCAAGGCTTACAACAAAGTTGGTCGATCTTGGTCAGATCTGTCTTGTATTATATATGCTAACTGTTGTTTTATGAATAGTGTTTAATAAGATTGATAAAACTGATATTCGTAAATGCAAAGAATACATTTATGGAAACTAATATTAAGATCGACGAAATAAGTTCGGTTTACTCTTCTAATCTTATACTGTGAAGGATTTCAAGGGCTGTTAGAAATGACAGACAAATAGTGCACGACTTTTACACTGTCTCATTTATGACTTGAGCATCACGTGATACGAGCGTATGTCAATGTTTAGATGGGACGCAAGACTACAGGCACGGCAAGCTGCGAGGATATGGTTGTAAGTGTACAGCTGCCAGGAGAGACACAAAACCAGGTGAACTTGGATGTCACTCGCCAGCGTCTTGACATCCGCTCTCCTCGCTACCGCCTCAGTCTTCCGATGCCGCATCCTGTGGACCCCGACTCAAGCAGAGCAGAGTGGCTCGACTCTGTGCTCATCGTCACACTAAGGATGCAGAGGGAGTTCGACTTCGTTAACTTCTGACTTTATAACTGTCTGATGGTGTTTAATATTTGCAGTTTTTGAGAATGTCTTATTCTTGAAGTAACCAAATGTGACATGGTGACATTCTTATGTAAAGTCCTTTTATGTTTAGCAATTCGTATTACTAATTTAATACAGCATATCCCGCTGTATTTGTGTACCATTCAAAAACAAATCGCTTACTGTCCGTCGAACACAACTACTTTTATGTATTTTGGTACAGCTACATATTTCGGTCGTTTTCGACCATCATAAAGCTATCAATACGGTATTGTAAAGTAAAGTACGAAATGCATTATAAATTAGGACAAGTCTCGTTTTACGCGATTTCGCTCCAACGCGATTTGAAAATTTACACCACTTTTCGAATTTACGCGTTAATCGCGATTTGGCATAGACGATATGCGATGTTTTTCGGTTTAACGCGGTTTGGCATAGCGATCCCTGACCGCGCTTGTCTTGTGTTGGAGGCTAGCAGAAAGTGACATCACTCTCACGCCATGAATCAGGTGTGTGGATTATTACGTTGGTGGTATAATCACGTGTCTCATGTAGTTCCCACTTCAACAACATTCCTTTTTGTTACCAAATGAGTGAGAAACGTAAATTTACATTACCTAGTGCACTTCAAGTGAAGAATCGAAGAAAGACAATCAGTGCTGAAGAGAAATTAGATGTAAGAAGCAAACTTGGTAAAGGTGAACGAATTATTGACAAATACTGTAAGGTTAAATTGTTGACATATACTGTAAAGTTAAATTCACTCATATTAGCGTAGGTACCTATCGTGATAAAGCTAATAGAATTAGAGAAAGTGCTAAGTCAGGAACTAAATTCATGTGTAGCAAGACTACCACAGTCCGATCGGAATGAGCTGTACCAGAAAACATGTATGTATGTCTCCTGCATTCTGTTTGCATTATAAATATATACATACATAGTATATATATATATATATATATATATATATATATAGTGTATACAATGGTTTTATACTCTAGAATTCCGTATGTTCACCATTGACATAGTCATGCACTATATAGGATAAAGTTGTCAATCCCCTAACCCCCATAAAATACACTGTTTTAAACGGATATTTTGTGTTCTATTTGTGCGACGTTTTTCAGGACCGTAACCCTGGCGTAAAAAGAAACTCGCCTATATATGCATTAAGCGTGATCCTACAATTTTACAAAAACAAATCACAATATAAAATTGTACACATTTATGATCAATTATATTTAAAAAACCTTGTTACAGACTTGCGGGCAGTTGTGCAATTGTGCAGTTGTGCGATTGTAAGTCTTCTAGCCTGAAGTTAAAATGTTAAGTTTAAAAAATAAAAACATTAAAATAAGATTTATATAAGTAAAAAATGGAGCCACTCCGTCGGTTACTTGAGTGCAACAGCTGTTGTTTTGTGTATATCGCGCCGGAAATGTCGAAGTTGGCAGTATCAATATGTTTAAATGTTCTGTCTTATGTCATGTGCCTTCCAATTATCTTGATATTCTTTATTTTATTATTCATTTTTGAAGATCACGTTAGTGCACGATGTGTAGTGGACGTTTTGGCGTTGTTCATTTTTCCCGTAGCACCCGGCCGTACTCTACTCGTGCACTAACGCGATCGCAAAAAATAAAATAAACAATTTCATGATAAATGGCAGGTACATGGCATAAGACAGAACAATTAAACATCTTTTTACTTCCAACTTCCACATTTCCGGCGTTATATACAGAAAACAACACCAGTCCACTCACGTAACCAACGCCTTGACTATATATATATATAATTTTAGTACTTTCATTTCTAAGACTTAATATTTTAACTTCATCCCAGAAGACTCATAAATTTACATCCGCCCGCACGTCCATAATCTGTTTTTATAATGTTTCATAGTCTTGTAACATTTTTGTATACTTGCGGCATTCCACATATTGCATATATTTGTAACGTATACTTTTATCGTACTTTGCACTTTGCAATATTGTGTTGATAGCCCGACGATAGTCGAAAACTACCGAAAAAGAAAAGTGGCTCTGCCCGACGGACACTAGGCAATTTTTTTAATAATTCGGATTGTACTTGCAATGAATAACCAGTTAACCGAAATTTCGATGAACCGACTCTCGCTTTCAACGATTCGCCTTCTCGAATATCCAGACTAGTTGATACAGGGTGATTCTGATTTATTTGTGTCTAAAAACCTGAGTGCAGTATTGTAACGTGTATTGTAGCCCACAGAACTGCATTTAAGTCGGGACGACACTAATTAGGCCTAAGCGAAATAGTTCAAATTTCGTGAATTGGTGGAAAATTCCGACGCATATCCAGTCTTAAAATATGTTTTCAGGGCTTTTTTCATTTTCTTATTATACACCAAATTAGTACTACATATGCATTACGAGCCAAAAAAATATTATAGTTTCATTTATTTGGCTACCTAAATTCATATATATATATAAGCTAGGCTAAGCTAGGAGACGGCTTTCGATCAACAGACTTGCCGGGCTGTCGCGACTCAACTTTTTCCTCTTACATCGGATAACCAAAGGGTTTACTCTTCTTATTAATTAAGCAACTAAATGTTCTACAGTTTTTTTCTCGACGAAACTCGGACGCTCCTTAACCATGTTCACAATGAACTGATACTGTCTCCAGGTCTAACTAAGGTATTCCCGGCCAACGCCGTCCTTTTAATATGTGTGTATGTCAATATTTTCCTTCCATCCACACTGCAGTTAACAAAAGTGAACTCGTCTCACAAAAATAAAGATAAAGGGGTAAATTTCAGCCGTTAACCTGCCATGAAGGTACAGAGGAGCAATAGATGTATAGCTCTACTACATTTTAACATCGGCGCCAGATGGAGGTGGGTGATAAACGCAACACCCCGGCCGATTTTTCAATAGGAATGACCCGATAACCATTGTAGAGGAGGCTGGGTACATCCCAGGGCCGGTCAGGACGGGTACGGAATTCTCGCCTCCACCGGGATTTGATCCCTTTACCTTCCAGCCTATAGCTAGTCGCTACACAGATTGCGCTATCACGACCCATTCTCACAATAATGCTGTACGTATTTCTTATTTGTCTTATATAACATGTCTTCTCCTATTCTGCGTTTAATCATCATAAAAATATGTTATTAGCAAAGATTACAAATTATGACGCTCCTCATTATTCAGTATCCACCCTCCTGTTAATTCCACTCCTTAAAATCATTTTTGCCCCTGTAGGCTACATGGTTCTTCGAACACCTATCTTAATTGGCTAAGGGTTAGATATTCAACATATACAACTGCTGTATTCTTCTTGGGAAGAATAGAGCAGATAAGGAGTCCTAAAAAAACTACACTTCATTGTTAGGCCCTAGTATGTTAGTGAATACTTTACTTCACTTCACTTTACTTCACTAAAGCAAGCCCACTCAACCCATAGCTCACAGATAACATGGAGTTATGTTGCCCTCTTAGACAATTGAAATTAGAGAAGGTCTTTTAAACTTTCCTCAGCAAACAGCTACAAAGCAGTGCTGAAAACTTGTGAGTCTTTATTTGCAGAGACATTCACAGCATTACTAATACTTATTGTAAAAATGTGCTAAAGAAAACAGCACCCTAACATAGGTTCTGAATAACAATTTCATCAATTTTTCCTCCTATTTTCAGTGCATGTTCCATGTGTAGACAAATCTATATGTGCAATTAGCAATAAAACTCTGCGCATATTTATTTACTTCATAATGTATAATGAATTGCATGTTGCTTGCATGCAGAACAATTTCTGCCGAAATTGACGGCACCACATAAAAGGATGAGCAGGACTGTTCTGAAGCTTGTATGCTTTAGAGAAGGGAATGTTTACAACAAGATATTTTATCACACATTTATGACAGTGATTCTAAATTTTTTTGTTTATCCGACTACATATTCTATACTGACCTGTCCATCTATATCAATATACTTCATAGGTCTCTGGCCTAAAGTATTACTGTAAAAGTCATACTTCTACAAACTTTTCAAGATATTTTTGTCTTATTATTATTTTTTATTTATTTATTGAATTGACACGACAGGCCCCAGTGGGCCATGGCCTCCTCATTCACGAGGTTTCTAGATCAAACACAGCGACGCACCACAGTCGGTAGGTCTTCTCTGGACGAGAGATCAGCTCGTGGCAGAGACCGCTACATGACAACACACAACACTCACGACAGACAGATATCCATGCCCCCGGTGGGATTCGAACCCACAATCTCAGCAGACGGGCGGTCGCAGACCGTGCGGCCACTGTTTTTACCTTATACTGACAGTTACTTTAAACCATCAACCTAATATTTATGAAAATATTCTATGACATCTGAACATATTAATCAATATAACGAGATTAAAACCTCAAATTCAATATTTACTATTTAATCACGATTGTAAAATTTTAACTTTGTAATCTCCACAAATAGCCTGTTAATGGCTTAATTTTAAGCCGAAATATGTAACCGATTTCCTGATTTCCAAATACATAGTAGTGCTTTACGGACAATTATTGGTTTTTATTGTAATTGTAACACAACGGGGTGAATAACCTAAAAACTTATGTGGTTCTTTTACTGTTCGATTACTACGGACAGACCTACAGGCGTTTTTGTGCACTTCTCACATTTAATTATATAAATATTTGTCAAAACAAATAAAGTTTCAAACAAAAGTTTTTGCAGAAATAGAAGGCTCTCATTTTATAGCCACTGCATCCTTGTGAAAGCCTGTCATTGTTCGGGACAATAATTGAAAGACGCGGGCCCTCAGAGATGTAACGTTACGCGTTTGCCTTCTAACCTGCCGGCATGATTATTTTCCTACAGATGCACATACAACTATATACTGTCGCAATTTAATGTGGTATTTCTAAAACGAGGCTCTGAATGGGATGGATGTCACTTTCTGGTATTCAACACGTGGCTTTCTCTTCATGTCTGCTACCTGGACCGCAGCCAGATACCAAAGTTCAAGGGAATGCGTCTATAGCTGTCGTCTCTTGAAGGTGATGGACCGGTTCTATTTGGCCCTTTGCTCACGGAAGCGGAAGTCATGTTGGTGTATCTACATATCTACGAGAATTAGCTAGAGCTTAGTAAAGTTTCCAGCCATGGATTGCAGGGTCGTCCTTAGTTTCCTACCAGGAAGGCGAATTTTTTTTTTTCGCCTCCTCGTCCAGATAGAACATTGAGCTCACACATTTTCCTATATATCGTGGGTACCACTGGTCTCTACTTAGATATATGGCCGCCACTTCGAAGGTTAACACCACCCACATATTAACATTCAGCTCGTACCGCACAGTAAGCAACCAGCATTGCAATTAGTTAATGCTCTGTAGATAAATCTCGACATCTGTTCCGAGATCCATACAAACACAAAATACACTCTGTGGACAGAACGTAGAACTTCAGAATCAAACTTTTTGGCACACGCAGTAGCCACAGTGCTTTCAAAGGTTGAATTTTAAATGGAATTTTACTACAAGTTCGCCGCGGGTGAACGAGACGTGGTACTTTGTCACAGGAACATAGCAACGTTCCCCTCGCTTTGTCGATACATGCCTTTGAAGAAGAAAATATCCTCCACAACTTGGTCCGGGTTTCGATGGTCGTTAGATTAATATTTTGGTCCAATCTGCAGCTTCACTTACTTTGTGCAAAGTTCCTGTTCTGAAAAAAATCCCGAATTCCCATCCACGTAAAAGTGCTATAATCATAACCATAACAAGCAAAAAGCTTCGGTGTGTTGTTTGCAGATAATGTGCAAAATAAATACAAAGCAAAGAATAATACTTGGATTATTTAACGAAGTACTTTGCGTGCATATGCATATGCATACTGGATAGCAAACAGTGCTGTCATTGTTACTACTAATGAATTGGAAATTATACGAACTGAAATGGTCTGGCCAGTTTTAAGGTGCTTTGCCTAGGGTTTACCTGCAAGGGCTGAGGAAACCACATACAAGTTCTATTGCTTGGCCGAATTACACATCCGTGTCCTTCTCAGGGACAAGCGTAAACAATGATAAAACAAGTGCATTATTCCACACATAATTTGTTGATATACATGTTTCTGCCCACATGTTTCAGCTAAAAAAGAAATGTAAGGTGTAGGCCGAACAGTAAAACTTGGATTTGGTTGTAAATTAAAATGTGATGGCAGATTTAATTTTCATTGGTACCAGGGCAACATAAAATTTTATCTTCCATAAACAGAAATCAGACATATCAAAAACTAGCTCACAGTTTAAAATATTATGGCACGTCCTCATATATTGAGTTCAGTAAGACAAATATTTACAATTTTCGTTGAAGCTTTTTCCCATCCGACATGTAAAAACAGAAATACTTGTTGTATTTTTCTCAAAAACCTACTTTTCTTAATTTTGAAGCAAATTTTCAAAATGGGTAAAAACTATCATTAATCTGATATTTGCAAAGAAAGTTTTAATTTTTCAGAAAAGGTGTTTAATGTTGCAACGCGCCGAACAAGAGAGAGAAGATGCGCGAATCCTTCGGGAAATTTGCAACAATTTCTCCCATGTCTCTTAAGCATCTGCTTTGCAATTTATGCACAAAAAGTCGATGATCTCTTGCTGCGCACTCACCGTGTACCTAGACTCTGCAGTTTCATCTTTTCGGACATTCATCAAAACACAGCAAACGAAATGTCTCTTCTTTCTAGTCACATAGTAAGCTATAGCATTAAAACATCTTCCTATAAGTTTTGGTTTTCTTCTCCTCTTCCTTTTCGATTGCCTTTTTTGCAGTTGACCTTTTTGGAGTTAATTCCTTGCTGCCTTCTTTGCTGGATATTCATTTTCTTCTCTATATTTTTTCTTTGTTTTTACTTCACTGAAACGGTTATTTTCGCCCTTTGTTTCCCTTTCGTGAGTACCTCTCAAATTTGATAACTATTTTCTTTTCATTCCCCTTTGAGATGATTAGGTCCTTCATACGGGTTTTGGTAATAGATGTGGAGCCTCCAGTTTGAGCCCCGTCGTTATAAGCACTGCATGTTCCTTCCAAATGAACTCAGCACCATCTGTAATGCAGTCGTTCTTACATCGTCTCGCAAACTCACTGTTGGAACTTAACGTTGCTCGAGCCACGCAATGGCTGTTCCTTCACTGCATTACTGATTTCCTGTAGACACTTTTTAACTGGTGTTCCATCCGGCCTCTCTATGAAGAACGTTGTTATAAAATCATAATCTGTAAGTATGTCAGCACTGGATCTTGAAATTCCAGCTGCCATTAAACTAAAAGTAATAACTTATGACATTATTGAGTGAAGGAATGTTTACTATAGGTTTTATTGTGGACAGAAATCTTTATTTCCTTGCAAGCGCACGTCAGACGTGTTAAAGTTAATTTATGTTAAAAATACACAGGAATGAGAACTCTTTTCCATAAAAAATGTTGCTTTTAATGTCAACCTCTCAAAGCCTAGCGGTTTCTTTACGTACCACCAGGTTTAATATTAAAAAATTCTACATGGTGCTCGCTTTGCGTTGAGTGTTTTGTACGGATCTCAGAACAGAGAGCGACTTTTGTTTTATATGTCATTAGCTTATTGGGCTTTATAACCGTGGTGGAAAGTGTTTACTGTGCGGTACGGACTGATTCTTTATGTAAAGCAGATTACGTTTATTCTTCTAAAGTTTAATGCAATAAGCGCTTCATTTTCTAACAAGACAGACAATGTACATACAAACGCAGCATTACGGTGTGTTCGCGTAGCAATTTTTGCTGTAGAAAGTAATAAGTGTTAAATATTCTGAGTGTGTGTCAGTAGCTTCGGACATCCTACTTGCAAAGCGCCTGTGCCGTATTACGTAGGTTATCCAGAAAGTAAGTTCCGACGGGCTATTAAAAACAACAAGAGTATGTTACAAACCATGTATACGCCATTTGATGTACACACCGTAAACTACTTTTCTACATAGTGTCCACCATTGTTGAGGCACTTGTCATAGCGTTGCACCAGTTTTTGTATCCCTTCATCGTAAAATGATGCCGCCTGCGATGCAAAGCAAGTGGTAACGACTTCTTTGACCTCGTTTTCGTCCCAGAAACCGCCGGCCAGCAAGGAAGGATTTAAGATGCAGGATCAAATGAAAATCACTTGGCGCTAAGCCTGGGCTGTAGGAGGGGTGATCGAATTGTTCCCAGCCAAATGTCGTGATAAGATTTTGCGTTGCGGCTGTTGTGTGTGCGGGCGGGAGTTGCCGTGAATCATCACAACACCCCGGCTAAGCATGCCACGTCGCTTATTCTGGATCGCGCGACGCAATTTTTTAAGTGTGTCGCAATAGACATCTGCGTTGATTGTGGAGCCTTGAGGCAAGAAGTCCATAAGCAGAACTCCTTTTCTGTCCCCAAACACTGTGCACGTGATCTTCTGAGTTGAAGTGGTCTGCTTGAATTTCGTCATCCGTACGCATCTTCGGCACCCTGCGTGCACACTATTTCCGTAACTTAAGTTTATCAGACACAATTTCGTGAAAAAGTGCCCGTGAAATTTGAGGAAAATGCAGGGAAAGTGACGTAGTGGTGAATCGTCTGTTCTCCCTAATCTTCTCTTCAATTGCACACACCAAATCTTCATTCACCACAGACGGTCGGCCGCTCCGCGGATCATCATGAAAATTTTCGCGTCCTTCATTAAACAGTCGCACCCATCTCCGTACCGTTGAACTACTCATGGCATGTTCTCCATACACGTCACAAAGTTGACGATGAATTTCAGCCGGTGTCATGTTCTTCGCATTCAAGAAACGGATTACAGGCCGCATTTTCACATGCGGCTGGATTATCTATTTTCTTAAACATTATAAACACACAGCACGATGCGTAAACACTGTTCGAATGTCTGCACATTCCTTCCGTGCCTTGCCACAGAATCAACAAACTCGGCACGCGTGCGCACCATTGTAACCGCAGCGCTGCAGCGGCAATATTCGTAAACGGAACTTATTTTCTGGATAACTCTCGTATATTGTCTTCCCAAGGCTGTCTGGCTCTACCATAATTTTCCCCATTATCTCACATAAGGCACGATTTTCGGAAGACCGTTTTTGGTCACATATTGTGTATTTCTATTTTCTCAACAACGTTTGTACGAAAAATTTCTCATTCTAAGAAGAAATTGAGAACATTATTATAATTGTACATATGTCTTCATGAAAACACCTGTCATACTTGTCAGATTCCAATCGTACTTGAAATTTGTCGAAAGATTTTCGAAAAAATACTCAAAATTTCATGAAATTCTTCAGTGGGAGCCGAGTTGTTCCATGTTGACGGACAAACGGACAGGCGGAGGAAAAAAAGACATTAAGAAGCTAATAGTCGTTTTCCACAGTTTTGCGAATGAGCTCAAAAAGATAAATTTATAACAGGTGCACACCTAGAAGTTTTCACTGGGGAGGGCAGTTGACCATACTTATTTACTTCTTTGAACAGAGTCCTTCTCGAGAAGCTAACCGGTTTTCAGCTAGTCGAGAAATTCCACGCATTTTATGGAACCCGAGGGTTCATTACCGCGTTTACAAGAGCCCACAACCTCTCCCTATCCTGAACCAGAACAACCCAGTCCATGCCCCCACATCCCACTTCTTGCAGATCCATCTTAATATTTTCCCATCTATTTCTGGGTCTTCCAATTGGTTTCTTTCCATCAGATTTCCCCACCAAAATCTTGCATGCACATCTCCTCTCCTACATACGAGCTACATGTCTTGCCGGTCTCATTCTTCTTGATTTGATCGCCCGGACAAATTTTATGAGTACAGATCATTAAGGTTCTCATTATGTAGTCTTCTCCACTCTCCTGTTACCTTGTCTGTCTTAGGTCCAAGTATCCTCCTCACACCGAATTCTCGAACACACTCAGCCTACTTTCTTCCCTCAGTGTGTGCGACCAAGTTTCACACCCACACAAAACAACAGGAAAAATTATAGTTCTGAATATCTTTACCTTTACATTTTTAGATAGCAAACTGGAAGACAAAATATTCCGCACCGAATGATAGCAAGCATCCCCTGACTTCAATCTGCTCTTAATTTCTTCCAGAATAGAATTTTGACTCGTAAAGGTTGTTCACATATATTTGAACTGTTACACCCTTCTAAAAGATTTATTGTCAATCTTTATATTGTAACTTCGTCCTGCATTCCGATCATTTAATTTAAAGTCATCCTGGTTTACCTGAACCCTCCAAATGGCATAATCTAAAGTTTAAAACAATGGCAATAAAGCATCGCCTTATATTTAAAAATTCTTAATAGGAAACATGTCAGATAAATTCTTGCCTACCCAGACTCTGTTATACGTTTCAGTCAGACACATTTTTATTAACCTTACTATTTTCACGGGGACACCATACTCAATCAGAATATTATACAAGGTCACCCTCCTAACCGAATCATAGGCTTCTTGAAGTCTATAAACAGCTGATGCACTGCTTCATTGTATTCCCTTTTTTTCTCAAGTGTTACACTCATGCAGAATACATGATCAGTAGTATCCTGTTGCTCCGAAATCCATACTGTTGATTCCCGATAATATCCTCTGCCTATGGAGTTAACCTTGAAAGCACAGTTTTGGATAGTATTTTGTATGTAGTTAAAAAAATTGATATGTCTATAATTACTACAATGTTTTATCACTCTTCTTATAAATAGGTTCAATGATCGACTCCTTCGACTCACCAGGCAATTCCTCTTTACTAGAAATAGGATTAAAAAGCCTATGTATCTCAGAACGAATTACTCTACCCCCTGTTTTAATCAATTCTGTTGGTATTTGATCAATACCTGGTGATCTGCTTCTTTTGAGCTTTTCAATAGCCATCTGAAAATCAAAGACACTCGGCTCAGGCATCAATGGCTCTGCTGCATGTATTTATTTCTGCTTAACATCATTAACCCCAAGTTCATTCAGAAGTTGAGAGAAATTGTTTCTCCAGCTAGCCAAAGTTCTATGGGTGTCAGTAACCAAATCATCCTTTTCTACCGTTACTGTATTAGTTCTAGGATGTTAACCTTTCTTGAAGTTGTTTATGCACCTCTACAATTCCCTGATTTTTTTATCTTACTGTTAGTTTCAAACTCATCAATTTTAGCTTTCAGATATTTCTTGCTTTTGTTTCTGAAATATCTAGTAGCTTCACGTCTTAAATTGTCTAGATTAACTACATGGCTTTGGTTTGCACCCTGCAACCACTGCATTTTAGCCTGCTTCTTTTAATCTAAAAATCGTAAACATTCTTCATCGAACCGTGGTTTAAGCCTGTTCAAATCATACGGACCTAGAATTTTTTAATTTGGGTTTTGATATTCCCTGAAGTGGGGGCTGACTGTAAGGTTATATTTTTAAAAACTGTGAACGAATTCGAAATGTCAAACACAAAACTTTCTAAGGAGCGGCGCCAGATGGCAACAGAAGTAAACGCGAAATTTAAATGCTCCAAAATCAACGTTCGAGGTCAACACACCCACACCAGATGGCAGAAGACACAATACCCAGAATTCATTCTAAAGCATATCGACGGCAAACAACCCCAAATAATATAACACTGGAACATTTTAATTAAAATTCAATAGAATAATACTGTATATTTGCATGCCATGAAAAAACAACTATAATATATTATATGAATATTGTGCAAGAAGTAAAACTTACAATGACCTTACCGTCAAGACGTAAGAAGGCACTTGCATTGGCTGAGACTGAAGAACACTTAACATCTGACGAAACCGATATGCAGAGCAAATGATGGTACATCGATTGGCGATCTCGAAGACTTTGACCTGCAATGGAAGAAATATGCTTGTTTTTCCAAGCTGTCAGATTTAAAGACGACACAGGAAAGAGTTGCTGTCGTAGCGGAAAAGTTGTGCTTGCACCATTAGGTGATCTCTCTCAAGAGTTCAAAGAGCTGTTTGAAAACCATCCTTTTTGGTCAAAAGCTGGTCCTACGATAACCTGTTTGCATTTATTTTCATGTTCGTATCTTTTATACAATGGCCGGATTGCCGAGAAAATGGCAAACGCTCGAGAATAATTTGCTTAATCTTCGAATAGACATTATAAATTGTGGTATACTTCGGTAATAAATGGTCTATAAGCCCCTCTGTTCGCTGTGGCCTGGCCAAGCCGTTGGACAAAACCATTAATTCAGGTTTCGATGGTAGCTTTAAATAAGAGTGCCTTGCCTTCACGGGTCGCCGAGAACCACTACTGTTTATATACATATAAACATAATTCGGTTTTCCACGCTGACTATGGGCACCAATGTGGAAGTATAATATACAAGTTATCTACGTAAATTGGTGTGCGTAGCGTGCCTGGGTCGCTGTGAACCAGCATACTAGTACAGTTGTAATGTAACATTGTTTATAAACACATTTGTATGCGTACAAATATACCTTGGCCTACATGTTCGATATCTCACCTACCTAACTGAAATCACATGGTCCAATCTTCTTTGTTTTTCAAGTTCTGAGACGTCCACTCCCCATCACCTTCCTTATCCTGAAGTATTGTACCTGGCCTTTCAAGTGACCTTTCTCGTCACAAGGAATATCGGGGGGGGGGGGGGGGGGGTAAAAAGACGAGGGGGAAAATATTGAAAAACGAATTACAAGAACCCACCCCCTTTTCCTAAATGCGACCCCTTTATTTTTTA
>Ga0123354_10008841_pt1 | contig 15360 bp, 6 predicted proteins | sample TergutLab28metaG_2_FD_97872 | JGI IMG/M metagenome (GOLD analysis project Ga0123354, IMG submission 97872) | Labiotermes labralis P4 segment gut microbial communities from Petit-Saut dam, French Guiana - Lab288 P4 | ecosystem: Host-associated > Arthropoda: Insects > Digestive system > Gut ...
TCGGGGTGGTGATAAATGAGCATGGAACAATTATGGTATTCTTCTTCTTCTTCTTCTTCTTCTTCTTCTTCTTCTTCTTCTTCTTCTTCTTCTTCTTCTTCTTCCATTACATTCCATGGTGGACCTCAGCCTCTTCCAAAACTGTCCTCCACTGTTCTCGGTCCTGCTACTTAAGTCTGCATTTCCTCACACTCATGTTCTTGAGATCTTCCTCAACTGACTCAAACCACCTCAACTTGGGTTTCCGTATATGTTAAGTGCCTTCTGGTTTAAGAAGTGTAAGCCTTCTGCAAGGTTCCAGTTCTTGCTTTCTAAAGAGGTGCCCCAACCACCTCAGTCTTGCTATTTTTATCACTTTAACTATGTCTAATAGAGAATTATTATTAGCAGGGGGAAACCGAAGAAACTGTGAAAAACTTTGCTGCCGTACCGCGTCATCCACCACGAATCGCACATTGTCACGCGGGACTGAATTGAGTTAATATTTAAAATGAGAATGCAGTAGCATGCAGCACGAGTTGAAGAGTCGCGTTCGCTCTGAGATGATACATGGAAATGATCGTCTTAAGTGATGCGAGTTATTAAGCCTAGAATAAAGTGATTTTTGTAATAAAGAAATAATGAATGTGGATAAAACATTTTACCGTTGCTTGGTATTTATTCGAATTGGCGTGAAGGCAGACTTTTATGCGTATATGTTCGTGTGTGTGTGTGTGTGTGTGTGTGTTTTGAATGAATAAGCCACCAGTATTAAGGATTAAATGTGTAGACTACTGATAAATATTTTTATAATTTTCTTGTATGCTTTAAAGTAAATTTGTATGGTGCTGAAACTTGAAAACTCCTGAAAGTAAATCGGGAATACCTGGAAAGTTCTGAAATATGGTGCTGGGGAAGGATGGAGAAGATCGTTTGGTCCTATCTTGTGGAAAACGAATACGTAATCACATAAGGTCATAGAGGTGGAACACCCTTAAAACAATAAAAAGAAAGAAAGGTTAAATTGGTTGGTCACATTTCCGTAGGAACTGCATTCTAAAACCCGTTGTTGAAGGAAATATATTAAAAAAAAAATAGAAGTGACGGGAAGGCGAGCAAGAAGTACGCAGCTACTGGATGACCTTAAGGAAACGCGATGATGCTGTAAATTGAAAGAGGAAGCACTAGATCGCACTCTGTGGAGAGCTTGTTTTGGCAGAGGCTATGGACATGTCGTACGGCAGACAGTGAAGATGATAATGATGAATGTTTGAAAGCTGCGTTATAGTAATGCAGTACAAAAAAAAAAAAACTGTTTTCAGCGTATTCTAAATACTATCAAGCTTTTCCATTGTTTCTCTTTTCAGCAGGACATGGTTGATTGTTCCAATGTACGCATCGCGTTTCTTTTATATAATTAGCTGCGGAACTTTTAAGACTTTTGGAAAACGCATGTGGTTGTTTTCGGGAAGTGACGGGCGTTGCACTCGTCTGTCTGCAGGTTCTGTTCCGTACCTTTTTTTGTTCCAGTGGATATTTAGCGAGATGGGTTGTGATACGCTGTAGGTCACCGAAATTGACGGAGCCAATTGAAAATTGGGACACTAGACAATTTTTCATGGAATTGTTCAAAGTAAAATTTCATGAAAATCCACTCAGTGTTTTTCGATTTCTAGTGCACGTGGGAGAGAGTTTCGCAGGGACTTGAACACGCCTAAGAAGTTGTAACTTAAACGTAAACGTTTTACGCAAACTTTAATTTAAATTCCTTCCGAGGCTTACACAAACGAAGCTTTGCGACCCGATGTCTGAAATCATTCACCGGACCAACACGCAAGTTCTGAAGGAGAAAGTCACAGACGTAATTCCATATTTCATTTGTCTCAGTGATGTTTTTTTTCTCCTTCCCGTACCTCTGGAAACAATTTTTTTTTACGATTTTTTTAAACATTTGTCTGGAGTTTGGAAGTTGTGATGTAATATATACATATCTGTATATTCCTTACTTATCAACAGATCCAGTGGACACTGGAGGTGCCCTTTCCCCGCGTTGAGGCGACCAGAGCTCCATCCAGTCTTGTATTTGACATTTTCCGGGAGCACTGTGCCAGAGTAAAGTGGCCAGGGCGTGAAACTGGCCACCTCTGTCTAGTATCTAAGTAAATGCATGGAGTTTACCTCCATTCCCACATACCTTTATAGTATAATAATAATATTTATTAACTGCAACTGGGTTGTCACCCGGTAGCAGTGGTTATTTTACATGTATACAAAATATGAAATTGTTTACTACTAGATTTAAGTCGAGAGGGCTACATGAGAAGCATGTAGTGGCAACTTGGAATGTTGGGAACCATCTCAGCATTTGCTTATAGACACAGGGAAACCAAGAAAATCCTGTGTCGAGGTGGCCTTTCGCAGGACCTTCGGAATACTGACTTGTAGCCAGCAGTCCGGCATCTAAAGTAAAAACAGCAATACACACATAGTACAGCAAATACACATAAGATGACAACAATACATACAGCAAATACACATAAGATGACAACAATACACACAAGACAACTACAACAATACATATAAGACAACTAACAACAATACACACGACATCTTAAAATACAACATGTACAAAAGGTAAACAACACCAAGGTATGAAAGTAGTGTATATAGTTTCTAGTATTTTTCCCCACACATATTGTACTCACGCTTTCACCCCAGCCCTTCACTTCTCACCACTTTATTGCTCATATAAACTTTTTCCATAAAGTCTCGTTTTTACCCCCTTCCCTACACTGCACTGCACTTCACTTTGATGCTTCATTAAGCGAGGGGCGAGCTTAAGTCCACCAGAGCTTGAAGCTGATCACCCCCCCCCCCCTCGCACCCGTGTATAGTGTGATGTTTAAGAATATATGTAGCTCTGCTTCACCAATTGTACGTCGGCATATTGACGCGGTACATCTTGTGGACGACAACTTGGACCTATTTAACACCGTCGTTGATACCATATCATAAAATCTCTTCGTGGAACACTTCAGACGATCTTAGAAACACGACAGTTGCATATATCCGTTGAAACGGAGGTAATCACCGTGTAATAACCATGAAAAATAACCATTGTACGACAGCTGTGTTCTTCACAGTTTGTGAAAGTGGAAGAAGAAAGGGCGTACCATATTCAATACTGGAATAAGACTACAGAAAAATTTTTATCCGTTACGGACGGAAAGTGTATCAGGAATTGTTGGATATCCAACTGTAAGAATTTGAGGTAGGAGTTATTTTACAGAAGCGGGCCACAAAATTGTGTTATTTGTGTTAATTACAGAATGTTCTACGTCACTGAAGCATGCGAATGAAATACCCGATATGAGTTCTTCTGCAAGTCTCTTGTTTTTATCTCCGTAATAACTTGATAAAACTCACCTGGATTTTATGAGTGTACATGACTTTTCCTTCATAATAGGTGAGGCAATAAACGCTGTTCGGCAACACCGCTCTTTCTATGTCAATAGGATTCAAGGTTCGGTAGCTGCCGGTGACAATTACTTTTACATTACGTATCATGAAACAGGATATTTTCCGGCGGAAAGTCTGTGGATTCAAGTAATTACGAAGAATTTACGATCTCTGAAAATGTAGTGGATAAATGTTTTCATAGCAATTAGATTCGTCGATAAATGGAAGTCCCAGATGTCACGCTTTTGTCTAATGTTTGCCACTATCCACCTTGTTAACCTTTTGGCGCCGGAATTATTTTTTTTTTAAATTTTAGCACACCCTGTATATAAAATATGAATAATACAGGAACCAAATATGTTAGAATTATGAAACAAACTGCATTTTGAAGAGAAAAAAATGGAGAGTATACATCGTGTTTAAAATATTCGGTACCTATATTTGTTGAATAAATATATAAAATGCAACTTTGGAGGTTTGCGGTGCGGTACGTCAGCTAAGTTGAAGTTAGGCGTTTAAAGGTAGGGTCTCCTTCTTCCGCTGAGTGGCAGCGTCTTGAATTAGGAAGTGGATGGCTGCTGTTGATGGTGAAGAATGTAGTCAAACCCTAAGAAAGCTTGTTGTTCAGTGGTGCGACAGCCCGCAGCTGGCTCTGACATTTGAGTATTTCGTCTCCAGATATTCCTGTACCCTGCTTGAAACTTAGGTGGGCAGAGCAGCGTGGTGGAAGTGGATTTTCAATGGGCTATGGTTTCCATGCCTACTATTACGCCACCAATACTTACTTTACGGGGGTTCAGTGTTAGAGGCTGGAGATATATTATGGGAATGGCATTCGATATGGAATTTATCAGTATCAATATTTTTATTTTAAAAGTCTTATTTTGCTACTTTTGTTTTGCATAGCTGATTTTTTGTACTGCGTACGTGAGAAGTTTCACTTCTAACTACTACTTTCTAGGCTCGGATAATATTTTACGGTCGTGTACTGACATTTCTCATTTTCGGTCGCTGAAAACGAAAAATTATATATTGTTTTAAATTCTTGGGTCTACAGTTTATTCTTCACAATTAATAAAATTAAACATGCCGCCAAGAAGTGCGCCGGGATGGCGACTCGCTACGGGCTGGACGGTCCGGGGATAGAATCGCGTTGGGGAGAGATTTTCCGCACCCGTCCAGAATGGCCCTGGGGCCCACCCAGCCTCCTGTACAACGGGTACCGGATTCTTACTGGGTTAAAGCGGCCGGGGCGTGGCGTAGACCACGAATCCCCATCTAACGTCGAGTTCACTCCACGTCTGGGCCTTCGTGGCCCGTTATAGGATGAAATTTGCCGTTAACTTTTGAGCCACCAAGGAACTGATTTATTGTGATGCACTAAATTTAGATCGTTATCGAATATGTTTCTACGCTATAGAGATCACATATTGCACATAACGTAACATATCTCACGCTGTCTGTAGTTTGGCACATCATGTATGTATGATCTGCACGAGCCGTAATTACTAAGGCAGTATGAATGTGAGTTTCTCCAACACTTTCAGACAATTACTACAATAGTACAGGGGTGATGATAAGTCCTTAGCCCGACCAGGAAGGAAACAAGCTAATGTTTCTGTCAAAATGGCCTGAATTTCCTTCGGCGTCTTGCCTTGCAAAAAAAAAAAAACTTGATGACAGCTCGCGTCTCGTTGTTGTTGAAATCGCGCGTGTCCCTGACATGCTTCCGAGCTTGTTTCTTTCCTGGTCGGGCTAAGGACTTATGACCACCCCGGTACGTGGATTAGGCCAGGACCGCTTTCTTTCAGACCTTTTCCAATTCGTCATTCATTTGCCATCGTACCATTCGGCGCTATACTGACATCCTCGTAAAATAAATAAGTTTTCAAAACATGTCCCTGCCGAATACATTATGAACAGCCTAGCCTTCAGTGACTAGTCATGGGTTAAACTCAACTACGTTTTGGTAACCGAAATAGTCGGAGTCAATAGAGAGTTGCTAAGTGGTGACGTAGGGACAAACATCACTTTCTGAGCAGTACGTGTTGAGATTACATATAGGCTACCGTGACAATTATGGGAAAACAGAGTTGCGTCATGTGTGGAATGCGCATCTGTAAACATGCATTGCGTGAGAAAGGAACGGGTAAACAGTAAGGTGATTTATGTGCTAACTCCTTTTGGCATGATCCCAAATGTGAATCGCAGACTAGGCAAGAAAGATATTTAATGCTTCGCGAACGTAAATTTTATAATGTCCTTGTCCTTTGAATGTCGGCGAGTATATAATTATCAGAGCATATATTTGCAATTGTATCTTAATAATACCGTCATATATTAGCAAGGAATGTGGGGCGGGCGAGCACGTGTGTGTGTAGTGGGTATTGTGTGTATGCGTGAGAGAGAGAGAGAGAGGGGGGGGGACATCAAGTCCTGTACTAAATCACCGGTTCACTTAGTGGATTTGTAAGTTTCGACACCTGTAGGCCTAATACCAAAGTCCACGACAGGACACGATCCTCGTTCAGTTTCATCCACCCCGTATTCCTTCTCGCAGAGTAATCTTACCATTCCCCTCTCGGTCGCACGAGAGATCTCTGTAAGAATATCCTGTTTTGTCTGCACCTCTTGCCTGCTTCATCAACCTGCAGGTCCAATCCTTCCTGTTCTCCTCCGAAATTATTGTCCGTGTACAGGTTCACAGAAGCCAGTGATGGCCAGCGTTTTATGGCTTTCTAAAATAGACCCAAGGTGTGGCACTTGTAGAGGGGGAATGGGACCGTTACAAGGCCTCTACGTACAGAGGACTACACAAAAGAAAAAGAGAAAAAGTCCGTCCATCCATTCATCCATCCATGTTCCCAGTGGGTGTGCAACGCACCGTCTTAGTTTTCGACCGGCACACGAAAATTTTAAATCGCAAACATTGCATTCCTAGACAGTGCGAAGTCACATTCTACAAAGGGGGGGTACCATTAAACTCTTAACTTTTTCTAGTGTACCAAATCGACTCCACCATATCTCTCAGTTTAACTATTGGTAGCAGAGCAGTCACGTGGTTAAGATAGTTATTGCCATATTTTTGATTAAACACTATACCGTGAACATGTATGGAGCAGTGGAGGTAAAGCTCCACGTAGTTAACTTAGGGCGCTGTATGGAGGTGAGTGGTCAGATTATGCTCGTCCTGTACGGAAGGTCCTGCTACCGGCAACCTCGACACAGGTTTTTCTTGGTTTCCTTGTGTCTATAAGCAAATGCTGAGATGGTTCCCAAGATTCCAAGTTGCCACTACATGCTTCTCATGTAGCCCACCCGACTTAAATTTCGTATTAACCAATTTTATGTTTTGTATACATGTAAAATAACCACTGCCACCGGGTGACAACCCGATTGCAGTTAATAAATATTCTTTACACTTACGGAAAGTGCTCTTGATAATCATGGAATGAGAGGTTCGGTGAATTTGTTTTGTTTATTTATTTATTTGTTATTTTTTTTTTGGTTTATTTGACTACGCCGCGAGTAACTCGTACCGTGCAGTGTCAAACTGTCGGATACCTACAGATTCGGGAAGTCTGTCGAAGGAGGCAGCTGTGTTTCACTTTGAGGTAGTCCTACTGCCCTGACGTGGGTCAGGTTAGTGAGTTAGTTCTTGTCGTTCCCAGTACAGTTGCCTTTATGTTATTGCCTTGCAGTATTCATAAGTAAGGACTGGTTACGCTAAGCAAGTCGAACGCGTCTCCTTATACAGTAGACAGAATATGTAAATGCCTACCGCTGCGTAGTCTGTCTGGAGCACCTACTCGTAACAGTTACGCAATTTTCTGCTTCTCTGATACCCAGATTTCACCGCTGTTATTTTTTCCATCTTTCCTTCAATAACGTGTTTCAGATGGCAGTTCCTTTGCAAGATGCGACCAATCCAGTTAGCATTCCTTCTTTTTACTGCAGGTAGGGTATGTCTTTCATCCTTGACTATACGTAATACTTGTACATTTCTCACATGTTCGGTCCTCTGATCTCTCCATCCTTCTCCACCGCCACATTTCAAAACTTCCCAGACTATGTCATGTTTTATACGTTATTTAAGTTTATTGAAGGTTTCAAGCGTGACAGAGAAATTACGTGACATCTGCAACGTACATTTGCCATTCTGTAACTTCTGTAGTGGGAAAGCCCTTGACGTTTTATTTCTGGGAAAACGACATTTAGTTAGCCGGCGCCATGTACTTTCGTGGTAACCAACCACCTACTCATGGTGATCTGTTGTTGTTTTAACATATTTCAACCAGAACCTGGCGCGTTTTTCTTCGCTTAATGACTAAGAAGAAATTTATATAAAACAGGGATGACCACAACGCGGTTCTCGAACCGCACGCGGCTCGCACTCATCGTTCGTGGGACTTGCGTTGGCTGGATTTACTCAGGCAACCGGCGTTGTTGCTACCTTTCGTTTGAATTGACTAATAAAGACAGTACTGTTGCCCACGCTCGCTCCTAGAACGTGGGTCGCGAAGCTGGTGTAGCTGGCCAACCCTGGTAATAAGATTTCCTTGAAAGTGAAATATTTTATTTAACTTTGTGTTTTTATATTCATTAGACACAGGTTCAGTGCATTTATCCTCTTTTCGTTAATAGAATTTTGTTTTCATTGAAGTATTTTTTCGTGTCGTGGAACTGTTATAACCCTTGCATATCGCATGCGCGTGAAGTTGGTTGCATTTTTGAGATATGTGTCTTTCTGAAGTGAGTGGGCAGTATACATTCGGACTGTTCGATGTTGAAGATGAAGGCACTTCCTCTTCTCCGAATCGTTCGTAACTTAACATTCGGCACGGCGACTCGCACGGCACCATCCGCACCGTACACACGACCTACGCAGCGGTTCTCAAGACCACCACCCATCCAAAAACTCGGTGCAGAAAACCATATGCTGCATCTCAACGTCTAATGCTCCTGATGATGGCCGTATGTACCCGAAACATGTCGAGCTAAGAATACATCAATAAAATTACCTAGTTGCATCAAGTTGGCATTTCACTTTATTTCAAGTGTTACATATTTTGAGTGTGTGTCTGTACCATTAGTTATCCAGCATGCAAATTGCATGCGCCCTATTGTCATCTGTGGCCTGTCTGGCTGCACCACATTGTTCCACATTACCACATAGAAGGTACTATTTTCGAAAAAAATAAAATTTATTGAACATATAATGTAATTATTTTCGGTACAAATTTTGCCTGAAATATTTCTAGTTCTAAGAATAATTCGGAGAAGCGTGTAGCATAGTCGGTACAATGACTAGATTATGGACTTGAAACACGATTCCCATCGGGGTCAAGAGATGTTTCTTTTCCTGCAGGGCGTCCAGACCACTTCTGGGGCGCACACAATTTTCTACGAAGGGATATCCGGAACCCTTCTCCTCAGAGGTAAAGCTGCATAGGCGTGAAGCTGACCACTTACCTCACTTCTACAGTCGTTAACATTGTTTATCTAAGTTTCCAGTTTAATGGGAATATCTTATTAATCATTGGGCTAGTTATATTATGCACGGAGACACAGCATACAGAGAGCCTATCTACAGCTTCTTTATAGACATTTGTTGCATGTTAACGGTTAATAAGCATGGCGCTGGTATGAACTGTATCAGCTGATGTGCTTCTGCTATTGTCATCACGCTGCAGCAGTTGGTGATGCTGAGCATCTGATACAGTTTCGTTGAACAGCTCTCAGCCATGTAGCCTTTGTAGCGTGTAACAGTAAACAATGACAGCCATTTACGTACGTGTGTTGTATCTAATGTTATATTCGATATATTTTCTTATACTATTATACCGCTAGATTCAATAGGTTGTCTCCTCAAAAAGAGCAAAGGGAGAAGGGACACAGCTAGAAGCAGCCACAACTTTTTGTCGTGAACTTTTGACCGAAGATTCTGTCTTGAAGTAGAAATTTACTTGCAAGGCTCAGTTTCTTAATTTAATAAAAGCTTTATAATTCTTGACTCGAACTATGTGATACCCAGCATGGAAAATTAGGCCAACTTCACTTGCTGCTGTGCGCTCATACGTTATGTAAATTAGACTGTAAATCTTCTCTTTTGATACATTTATGGTCTGTGCTATAGAGCAGATTTCAGGGAACAGTTATTCCACTGTGTAAATTTGTGAAATATACTGGTGTGTGGGGGGGGAGGGGAGGGGAGGGGAGGGGGATTAAAATCACTGTACCTATACAAGTAAAAATACGGCTAAAATTAAACATGCCATTCCAAATTTACACGATACCCAGATATCCAAATATGTCAGTCATAGACAAGTGAATTAACTGAGGAGTAAAAACTAGATGCCACTTATTATTTTATTATACTTCTTACAGGCTGAACATGTTTCGGGCACTACTGTGCTCATCATCAGAAACTCGCGACTATAATGTTGATTACCACATGGTCGTTTCTTTAGCCTGCAACCCGGACACTACTCCAGCATAACCACACCTAACCTCCAATATACAGCAAACCAAGAACGAAACGACCAATGTGGTAATCAACATTATAGTCGCGAGCTCCTGATGATGGGCATGGTAGTGTCCGAAACATGTTAAGCCGATAAGAAGTACAATAAAATAAAATAGTAAGTGGCATCTAGTTGGTTTTTATTCTTCAGTTATCACAATGATGCACGGTCAAACAAACATCAACATGGATTAACATTTATGAATTATTGTACAGTGCGAACTTTATCTTATGGAATATTCAACAAGTCTGTGAAATTAAGTTGTGGTATGTAATCATTCTATAACATTTTCAACATATTGACTACGTACTTGCCATTCTTTTGTGCGGTAAAATCTCGGTGGCCGGGATAGCTTAGTCGGTATACCGACTCGCTACAGACTGGACGATCTTTGGTTCGAAACCCGGTAGGGAGTGAGTTCTTTCGTACCCGCCTAGAACGTCCCTGAGGCCCACCCAGCCTCCTGTACAATGGGTACCGGCTCTCTTCCCCGGTTGTAAAGCGGCCGGGGCGTGGCGTTGACAAATAACCCCAGTTTAGCGCCGAGGTTAAGGAAAGAGTAGATCTATACCCCTACTCTCCGTCTGGGCCTTCACGGCCTGTTACTTTCCTTTTTATATGCATTGAACATCTTTCATTAGCTGCTACATTGATTAGTCAACTGAAGCAGCATCGTTCAGTGACGCAGGAATCACAACGTGACATCATGGTTTTTATGGGTATCGAAGTTTCTGTGTTCCTATAGGCTTGCGCATGTTCTTGTTGGAAGGTATTTTAATACAATCGATAGAAGGGAGTTCCTTGCTATCCACAGGTGGCTGGCGCAGCTTGATTAGTTCCTTTTGGATCTCGTGTTCTCCCCAAAGGAACGTGATGTACATGCCCACCACTATCGCTGCCTTCCCATTCGATGCAGCTGCCAACAGAACATAAATGGCACACACGGAACACTGTAGTTATCAATCATGTCACCGTCGTTATTACTGTTATTGTGACGCTGTCTTTCTTGTCCCTGTCGATGTGTCATGCCAGTCACATAACCGACTAATACTGGGAAGTTTAGTGTACTTTCTTCGGTTGATTTAAAAAGATTTATGTTTACGCTATTCATCCACTAATTGAGGATCTAGGGGACCATCAAAATGGTGATGTTTTACACTAAGAATACTTTCTGGCCGCCCCATGAGGCAACGCACACTGTCTCTGTTCCCTTGGGTAATGTTGGTAGGTACTGACAAATGTTCAGGTGACTTGCTTGGAAGCTCATTTTGTTAGAGGCCTTGCCGTCACCATATTCGCTGTCCACAACAAAAATGCTTAATAATTTAGAGCCTACACATTGGCGGACATGTATAATTATGTGGGGACCATAATGATGATGATGATGGCAATAATAATAATATAAAAATAATCTATTGAATTCAGGCCTTTTACGTGTTTCTGGGGACCACCGTACGAAAACACTTCTTTGTGGCGGAGTAGAGTTAGCGGAGTTCATTGTTCGACCCGGAAGTATAATAATAATAATAATAATAATAATAATAAACATTATCATCGTCACTTATTAGTTCGGTGAATACGTGTATGCACTCTCTTGGACAGACTTACTTGTCTCCCGAAACTGAAATTTGCTTTGTGATCACGGGAAATATTTTTTATTTCTGGAAATTTGTTATGATAGATATTTTAACGCAGACTATTTGCAATTTGAGTGTGGAGAATTTATACATATTTTAAGTGTTACTAGGGTGACTGCGCAAGTGTTATTTTTTTTACGATATCGGAATGGGAATTTCTCTTTTTACATTGGGTCCAAACTAGCTAATTCCATGACTTCCATATAGTCAATTCCACGAGTTGCAGCTGGAGAATTTTATGGCTTCCAACTACCTAGTTCCATGACTTCCAAGGAGTCAGTTCCACAACTCTGAAAATGGTTAATTCCGTGACGTCAAACTAGCTAATTTCATGACTTACAATTGGTTAATTCCATGACTGTTTCTTGTTGAAGTCTTTACGAGTAACTTAGACAAGCGGTTCGCTTGGTCTATGTCTATTCTAAATCATGCTTCCCGGTCTTTGCCACGGTAAGCAATCCTGATTTGCGTTTGTGTTTTACGATAATGGCAATGGAATTTGTAGATTCTTATAACAAAACCAACTAGAAGCATTAATTTCTCAAATTTATTTTTGGAATAAAACAACATGTTTGGGACATTTCCTCTGTCCATCATCGGGATACTGCTCGCAAGCTGTCAGCAAACCTGTATGACGTATACCATTGCTGTGGGTACAGCGAAAAACTGATGATGGACAGAGGAACTGTCCGAAACATGTAGATTTTTATACCAAAAATAAATTTGAGAAATTAGTGCATCTAGTTGGTTTTATTATAAGAATTTATTACGATGTACGGTCACCTGAACGTCAAAAAAGGAAGTTGTAGAATATTGTGTGATGTGCTGTGTTAATTGGTGATTAATTACCGATGTTTTGGAGCTTTCGGCATCCATATTTAGGGTAGCCCATTCTTCTTTTTGTAACCTCAAGAAGGAGGCATCCATTACGTACAGATTCCGTTTAAGAGGTTTCGTCTGTTATATACTTACAGGCCTACTACATAATTCTTCTCTTTACATCACAAGTTTTTCTTGTTACTCCCAGTCGCTTTTCTCTCATTTTAGTCGCATTCGAACGCAAGTACCAAGGACCTAACTTTAGAAGATATTATTGCATAAAAGCGACTTGTATAAGACAAGGGAAGTGTTCGTGTGGTTAAATCAGTGTGGCGAATTTGAAGGAAAATTTGGAGACAGCTTGCTTTTCTTATTTAGTTTCAGCTCTTAAATTCAGATCTTCATGTTTGTACCGTGCATCAGTGATGATTAAAACATTTTTTATACAACAGATGCACAAATATATAATTCGTAGATACAATTAGAATTATTATAAAATAATTAAAATATTTGGAATTGCTCCAACATGTTTCGGATCACAGAAGATCCATCATCAGGGAGCTCTATACAGTGCTTGGCTAAAATTACGGTAATGGTTCTATTGTGTCCGTTGATATGGACGTAATCGGTGTTACGGCAGCATAATTACCCGTGGTGTGTGTGTGTGTGTGTGTGTGTGTGTATGTGTGTACTGCACAGTCTCACAGTGCATCTCTAAACTGTGCAGTACTCCCACGCACCACGGTCAAATATGCTGTCATAACACCGACTACGTCCATACCAAAGTACAAGATAGAACCATTACTGTAATTTTAACCAAGCACTGTATAGAGCTCCCTGATGATGGATCCCTTGTGATCCGAAATATGTTGGAGCAATTCCAAATATTTTTAAATATTTTATAACAATTCTAATTGTATCTACGAATTATATATTTGTGCATCTGTTGTAAAAAAGTGGTTTAATCCAATCAGATATTTCTTTTTTCGGAGTATTGGTCCCAATAGTCTGCTGTCTTATTTACGGAATTTTGTGGAAAGCAGTTTGAGTGCACAGAATAATCGAACACTCACAGTTTGGTGCAAGAAAGCAATATGTCACTTTGAATGTACAGTGTAAAATTGTTAATCACGAAATTGGTACATATAATGAGACGCCGTACTGGCGGTAAAGTCCTGCATATCGTGTGTAAAAACCAAAGGTGAAGCTCAAGCACAGTGTTACAGCACTATACGTAAGTTTTTGGACGGGCCTGAATGTCGGGCCGTGCGATTGATCTGATCATGATGAAGTGGCTCTCCAGCACAGAAATCAGGGAATCGGATCTTTATCTGTGGCGTATCCGGCAATAATTAGCAGTCCAGCGCAGCATCCTTGTATGAATCACAGCAGGACTGGGGCCGCTGCACTCTGTAGGGGATCTACCACCCCTCTGAGCTCCGCGTTCGTGGGCGAGTCTAGACTGTAGCGATTTCACGGTTTGCTTCTGGTTCAAGTTCGTGTAGTATTTCTTCACTCCCATGGTCTTCGAATGAGGTTTCCATCGCTCTTGTTCTAAAGTGGCATATGGAACTTCGAAACACATTCACAAATTTGCGACCCGGGGCTCTCAGATCATCTTCACACTTTCACATTTTTGGTATAACAGAGAAAGCGATTACTGGCGTCAGTTACGGGAAGTTCAGCACCGTCCGGCTTAAATTTAATCTGTCAACGCACATTCAAGAAACCGTTGATGATTGGTAGGTGGGGTTGTGTACAGAGAGCTTTAAACGAGGAAAACGGTTAGCGGCAGTCAACGGAATTGGGGACTGACCCCAGCATTCGAGTAAGAGAGCGGCACGTGTAAGGTGGTGTATAGTGTGATCTCCGATGACGAAAGATTGCTAGTTCTGGAGAGAAGTGACGGTTGTGTTTTCTTTTGGTACAATATAATTTTTGTTTACTTGACTGGATAAGAGTATACTTCACACCTCAAATACAAATACAAATAAATAAATAAACACATAGTGAAAGCTATATAAGATCCGATGAACCACCCCCGTATCCCGTAAGAAGTTTCACCTGCCGCATGGAGCAAGCCGGGGTGAGCGAGGTACAGTACAAGTAACTACGGTTGCTGTACGCGATATACACGTAGGGGTTAAGCTACAGCATGGACGACCGACGATTCGTTGTTTGATTTGCAACAGGACAAACATCTTATTCTCTCCAAACGTTCAAACTATCTCTGGAATTCTTTTGGTCCTTCTTTCAATGCATGTCGCAGGATCATGCCCCGGGACAAAGCGGTCAGCGCGTATAGCTCGCTGCCCGTTTCCATATGGTTATACACCGTACATATGCGTTAGAGTTGCAGGTGATTCATTGTGAGCAATTGCCGTCAGTTTATGTAACCAAGTGTTAAACAAGACGGGCGATATACGCACAACGTGGCATTTTGCCACGTTCAAGTAACCAAAGTTGCCTTAGAAAAACAAGGCATTGTGTATTCTGATTGTGTGTCTGTAGCCTTAGTTACTCAGCAGCAAAGCTCTTGCATCTTATTATATTGTCATCTGCGGCCTGTCAGTCTATACCGTATTCTTCCACATTATTTTATAAACGGCACGATTTTAGAGGGGAAAAAACTTACGTAACGTAAAATATGTGCTGTGAGTGTCTCTCCGTTTCTCATTTTAAGAAGAATTCGGCTAGATATTATCATAAATGTGTGGATTCTAAATTGTGGGTTATCCATCCCGTTGTGCTAAAGTAGTAATGTTGTTTGTTGTCCGCCTTACACAACAATGTGATGTAAAGTTAAGCTGTAAACAATTAATGTAGCTACATGTTTCAACCCCCTGGGGTCATCCTCAGGCTTATAAAATTTGAAACATACAAGGTACTTCTGAAGTAATTACCTGCGGGATCCCGCGGTATTACAGTAAGTCAGTTATAAA
>Ga0123354_10008843_pt1 | contig 15357 bp, 6 predicted proteins | sample TergutLab28metaG_2_FD_97872 | JGI IMG/M metagenome (GOLD analysis project Ga0123354, IMG submission 97872) | Labiotermes labralis P4 segment gut microbial communities from Petit-Saut dam, French Guiana - Lab288 P4 | ecosystem: Host-associated > Arthropoda: Insects > Digestive system > Gut ...
CTGGCCATTATCTCCGTAACCGTTCAACTTTGGACATAGGTGTTTTGGGCTATATCGGTATACTTTAACATAAGGAACACCCTCCCGAAGTCTGGCACATTCCTCCTGGGACACCCTGTATATATGTCTCACACCAGCAACTTGACCACCAGCAAGTCCTCTCTAACGAACCCAGGTAGAAAGTCGCAACGCCCAATGTCCATATGTTTGTTCCATTAATCAACCTTCTGCAAGTTATACAATCAAGGCTGGAACGGTAATATGTAATGTCAGCAGCACTAGCAGGAGAGACATCCTGTAGCAGCGGTTCCTACAGGGTGCATCGCGTATCCCGCGGTATCCGCGACCACTTCCCAGGGGATCCGTGGGTAATGAATGGCTTCCTCGATGTTTACTCATTCTTTAAATTAAAGGTAAAAATTTGATGTTTTCCATCCCGAAGTGTTATAACATGTAAATACGACGTCAGTCGATAACACTTTATTTATATAGAAGCAGTCCCATTACAGGCCTGGACAGGCCCAGAGGGTTCCAGGAGGTTGAGACTCCCAGATTTCGTTACAACGGCCCAGGATGGTGGTAGGTTGTCGGCCAAACGCACCGGCCGCCTTTACCCCCAGGAAAAACTCCTGGTACTCATTTCTGTTAGAGGCTGAGTCGATCAGAAGGGTTTTATGTCAACGAAAAATCCAATGACACCAGCTGGGCTCGAACCAGCGACCTTCCGAATTGTAGCACAGCACCTTAACCACTGTGCTACCGCGGTCCCCTTATTTATATACAGAAATAGTATATTTTGTCAGGGCTTTTTATACGGGTAGTCTGTGATTTTTTTAGAAGTGAGCTGTGCTGCAGGCGAGGTGTTCTGGAATTTTATTTTGGCATAATTTGGGATGAATTTCTTTGCGAGGCATTGCCTATTGATATAAATATTTGCACAACATTTTAAAAACTTGGATCTTGTGTTCTTGTACCGATTAATGGAACTAGTCTGACAGACTATAAATTTGATGTTTTCCATCCCGAAGTGTTATAACATATAAATACGACACGTCAGTGTCGATAACACAACACTTTATTTATATACAAACATAGTATATTTTTGTACAAAAATAGTATTTTAGGTTCTTGTGACTGTGCATCATGGAACGTAGGGTGAAACAGATAAACCAACGAGATGCAACTAATCCGATGTTTATTATCAAACTTCAATCTCAACATGTTTCGGGCATCATTATGCCCATCATCAGGAGAACAAGACCGTGTGTTACTGCATATGGTGTTCTGCACTGGTTGTGCTGACTGTGGTTGTGTGGAGCTGGGTCGTAAGCTGTGTGCACTGTGTGGAGGTTACTGTTCGACTGAGTCTTTTCTCCTGATGATGGGCATAATGATGTCCGAAACATGTTCAGATAGAAATTTGATAATAAACATCGGATTAGTTGCATCTTGTTGGTTTATCTCTCTTCACCCTAAGTATAATAGTACATTTTGTCAGCGCTGCAAAAATATACTATTTTTGTATATAAATAAAGTGTTGTGTTATCGACTGAAGTGTTGTATTTATAAAGTTTTGTTTAAAATAACCGCTGAACTTCTTTAACTGGTGATGTGTTTATTTCATGTGGTCGTTAGAATATGTAACTATGAAACTCCCTACAACAAAGAAGTGAGCGACAATCATATTAGTTAATGTCAAATAATGCAGTGCGTTGTTACCGCTACACACAAATCAGTTCTCAGACTTCAATTTTTAATTTTGGATACTTATCATTTGGACACTTGAGAAGCTAACCGGTTCTCAGCAGGTCAAGAAATCCCCCACATTTTATGGAACCCGAAGTTTCATTACCGCATTTACAAGTGCCCGCTACTTGTTCCTACCCTAAGCCACATCTATTCAGTCCATGCCCCCCATACCACTTCCTGAAGATCCATCTTAATATTATCCTCCCATCTATGCCTGGGTCTTCCAAGTGGTCTCTTTCCATCAGGTTTCCCCACCAAAACACTGTATACACTTCTGCTCTTCCCCACACGTTCTACGTGCCCTGCCAATTTAATCGTCTTACGACACGACTTAGCAAATATAACCGATTGGTGTCATTGAAGAAGTCACTCGCTGACATTCCCAACAAAATCGCACTCAGTGGTTGCACATACTTTTAAACTTCTGGAGCCTAAGATTAACCTGAAACACATTTAAAGATTCAAATCGTACCGCGCAGTAAACATATTCTGTCTCGGTTATAAAAACCAGCCCCTTCGTACTGTATTGGGAAATAATAGCTGTTCGTTCTCAGATCGAAGCAAATCACAAAATTACACCTTGTGGGCAAAACGTAGAATTTCTAAACGTTAAACCTGGTGGTACATATAGAGACCACTGGGCCTAAAAAGGGTTAACAATGTAATGATATTTTTAAAAGCCTACACGTTTTCGTACTACAAAGCGATGTTTTTACCGGTATAGTTCTTAAATTTTCCATAGACCTAAATTTAAAAATTCACATTTCTCGAGAAGTTCTAGAATGTACATTTAGGGACTTTTTCTCGGATCCTCGTCATATTAATACAACGTAAAATATACAGGCCATGAGCCGGGATAGCTCAGTCTATATAATGAAGAGGCTACAGGTTCGATGTCCCAGGAGTAGTGGTTCGGTTTCCTGTAAAGACAAGAGACTTTTAAATTTCCCCTAAGCCCCTAGGCCGGGGGGGGGGCCCCCCCAGAAATCTCTTTTTATCACCGGGGGGGGGGGGGGGAGGTGACCATTCATCTCTATCTAGTGTCGAAATTAAGAATTAGTTAAGCTATACCTCCACTCCCCCACACACCTTCATGGCGTTAACAAGGACAAATTTACCTCTAACTTCACACTAAGCCACCACTTGATTTGGCCCACGGTAAACTACTTGTGTTGCTGGGGGAAATGGAAAAGAAAGTTAGAAATAAAGGAAAGTATCACAACAGTAAAACACAACCATATTTTATAAAGCTCTTAAAATATATTAATAACAATATGGGTTACATGTTTCGACTCGCATAGAGTCATCTTCAGGCCCTCAAGATGTAGATCCAAGCATTCAAACGTTTACTGCATTGTGGGATCCCCATCGCTTACAGAGTAAAATGTATGCATTATACATAAATGTAAAACATCAGTTTATGTATTATGCATACTTTTTACTCTGTAAACGTTCGGGATCCCACAATGCAGTAAACGTTTGTATGCTTGGATCTACATCTAGAGGACCTAAAGATGACTCGATGCGAGTCGAAACATGTAGCCCATATTATTATAATATACTTTAACAATACTATAAAATACTGTTGTGTTTGACTGTTGTGATACTTTCCTTTTAATTCTATACTTCAAACACTTCGGGATGGTAAACGTTAAGTTTAAAGAAAGTTAGATTTATCTGAAATCAGCAAGCCATTGCAAGCCCAAGCGACAGAAGGAAATTTAAGTTGTCATGTTACTGAACTGACTTAAGACAGAATCAACGAATGAGTTTTTCTTGGTGCACTAACAGAGCTATCGGATTCCGTAATACCGGCATCGTGACACATCTGACGGTAAAAAATGAAGAAAGAAAAAAATGAATATTCGTCATTATAACATTATGTTGAGGAGAGACAAAGGTTAACATGTTTCGGCTAAAAATGATTATTTATTATCCGACATAATTACGAGAATACACAAGGGGATACACTTTACAACAGTATTTCAGGTTTCACATCTCTACCTTCACAAGCTAAAATACACTTACACTGTAAAAGATAAAGACTGTCTGAGCTGTGTACCGTCAGCTTATTATTTTAGCTTGTGAAGGTTGAGGTATCAAACCTGAAAGTATGTTCAATACATGGCTCGACATTAGTGGGTCTAGGCCTCCTCACTGTCGAGTCTTCAAGATCGCACTCAGACACACCACACTCGGTAGGACTCCTCTGGAAGACACCCCATGAAACATAGATGTAAAATACACCCTTTTTGTATTCTTGTTATTAGGCCTGATGATGGCTAATAATTTTCAGTCGAAACATGTAGCTTTTTTTTACTCCCTGTATAAAAGATTTGTTTACAGATTGTAATGTTCATTCATACTCAGTAATGCAGCGAGCACGTGTCATTTCAAAGTAAAAAAAAGAATAACTCTTCTTTTTATATAAAAAGAGATATCTCTTTATGTCCGCAGAGAGATGAAGATCGTATGCAAATGCGTGGACATGTTATTCACCGTACGATAACCATAGTGTGTATTTTTATAGGACGGTCTCAATAAGAACTGGTATTTACTGGCTGCTACACGTGCAATGGCAATGAACTTCAGCAAATAATGCTGGCAGGTTTATGAGGCCGTGTAACTTAACGCTGATTCACGATACGCAAGGTCAGGAACCCGAACAGAGACCAAACGGGAGGTGTACCGACTTTTATGAAACTGTCACTGGACTGATTCAAAACACATGTTAATCATGGGACAAGCATGTCAAGTATGAGCCGCTTGAGGCAAATGGCGCACAGATGGGTTTTTATGACACACCTTGTGTAATGACGTTATTAAAGTGACGTTGAAATGCCTACGTCTGGTTAGTATTTTAATTCTCTTAAAGTCCAGTGGCTACTGCATGTACCAGAGTGCTTAACACCAAAAATTCTACATTCTTCTGACAAAGTGTACAAATATTTCTGTGATATGTACGGATCCCATAACAAATACCGACTGTACCGGTACATATTCCACAAGGGATTAGCTTACTGATTTGTATAACCCAGATGGAGTGTAAACTGCACTTATTTGGTCGAACACAATATAAATTTATTTTGATACAATTTGCGAGTTCCATGTTTCAGACTGTGCTTAAGGCCATCCTCAGGCACCTGAATACAAAAATCTTTTGAAGGAAGATGTAATGAAATCTAAGGGGCCCCTTGTTTACACACACTATTGTTTATAAAGTTACAACAAAGAATATAAAAAAATATGTAAATAATTTTTAGAAATGTATATAGAAAAGCTCTTATTAGATTTAGGTCCACGTGTATTGTAGTGAGAGTTAGTACTGTACTTATTCTATGACTGTGTGTTTTACTTGGCGCGGTACGTCTGTATGTTGCACTGCCGAACAGTGAAACATACAGACACCAATAAGGACCTAATATATAGCAGCCACACCACCACCGTATTAACCACACACCGATGTATTTTAATGGACTATTTTAATAATTGTAACTTTAGTAAGCACACATTAATGCGTATTGCGCTCCCTGATGATGGTGTAACTGTTAACACCGAAACATGTCGGAGCTGTTTTAATGTAAATTTTAGTGTAAATTTTAATATTGTTTTTTTAAGACAACTCACTAGTACATAAGTTGGTGAATAAATAAAACTTTGATAATATCAAGATGCTGCACGGTACGAATGTGAAAAAAATTCTTTTATGAAGCTTTCTTCTTTCGATCCTGTTTGCAAATTGTGGGCCAGGATGTAGTTTCTGTAAGTATTAAATAATAAAAGAAGAAGACTCTACTTTGTTTGCTGTGCTAATATTAGCACAGTATACAAAGTATGATGATGGCCTAAGTACAGGCCGCAACATGTAGCACAAATATACAGGCACAATTTGAATCAAAATATATCTGTGTTGGTTTCAGCCCAATAAGTGTAGCTTATTTAGTAATAAATACAAGGAGATGGTTTCCACAGACAGATGGAGTGTATTTACTATGCGGTACGAACTAGGTCTTTATATACAAATCAGATTTATTTTCATCTCTAGAGGGTCTGCTGAATCGGCTATCTAGAACAAAAGGAAGACTTACCACGCTGATAATGTGAAAGGCAAGATACATTAATTTGTCTATTTAACGCCAAGTTCTTCAGCTGAATCACTGACGCAGAGCCAAACAAAGTGTTACTAAGGCGATAAGTGCAATGGAAGGTGCCACGTCCTATGCTACAGTAACAGACGAAACATACACAACCACAATATTCGGCTTTGCGCAAAATACGTGGGATAACCAGTTAGGTAAAACCCACGATAGAATATACCAAAAAAAAGTGAGGACGTTCTCAGACCTTTCAGTTTACAACTACAGCAGCTGTGATAATCTACAATATATTTAGAGTTCGTTATAACTGTCGCGTCACAATTCGGCGATGCGTATCACAATATGATTGTGACAAATAACACGTAACACATGCACAGTTCAGTCGTGAAGGCCGTCAGTTTGTGCGTCAAAAACCTGAAGAATGTAGCACACTGTAGACAGAATAGGAACAGGACTGTCTGTTTGGACTGTCTGTGACTCACTCTACTGTGCAGGGCCGTGCAGTAATCGCCTGGCGTCTCAGGTGCAACCGAATAATTAAAAAACAAAGGGCAATGTACAGTATAACGCAACAATAAGGCAAGTTCTGGCAACCACTGTTGCAGTGGCAAAGCAATGACCAATTACATATTCTGTGTATGTGTGTGTATCTGTAGCTTAATTATGCAGCATGCAATGCGCGTGCGCCATATTGTCATCTGTGACCTGTCTGGTTCTGCCGTATTCGTCCACATTAAAAAGAAAAAACACCACAATTTTCGGGAAAACGGGATTGTACATAAGACGCGTGTTTTGATCTTCTCCATAACATTTGTCTGAAATATTTCTCGTCGTAAGAAGAACGGAAACAGATATTATATGTGTACAACGGTCTTCATGTGAAGTGCCCATCACTCCGGTAAGATTTAAATGCAACTCAAATTTTCTCGAAAGATTACCGAAAAATACTCAAATATAAAGTTTAATTAATATACGTCCAATTGGATGCAAGTTGCTCCTTACGGACGGAAGGACTGAAAGACGGACAGGCAGACATGAAGAAGCTGACCGCCGCTTTTCAGCATTTCGCGAAAGCCCCTCAAAATTACAGCGGGACAAACACAATTTTAGACGACAAACATGATTAATGTCGTGTCTAAAAGCAAGCACACTATTAAGAATACTCCACGCTGTTCAAACAAAAATTAAACACAGCATCCTACAATTACTGAACACTTAGCAATATTCCAACGTTACCCCTCGCTGTTGTATCGTGTACGAGACCATAACTCAATAGCAAACTTCTTTGAGTCTTTAGGGCCGGCGACGAAAAATATTTTGAAGTCTACCATATAAAATATCTTCAACTCTGCGCCAGGCCACTGTCTGTAGTTAGACAAGGATCAGTCTTTCGGCCGCATAAAATTAATTGGCGGGCCTTATGCGGCTCTTGGGCCGCGTGTTGGAGACTTTTGGTCAATGCTTTATTACGCTTCGTTTTACAACGTCGTCATATTAACCATAGAATGGTAAAATGACTGTGAATGATGAATTGTAAATGATTCGATAGTGATCGTGGCCTGTCGTGGTACTACTCTGGCATTTGCCCGGAGGGACTGAGGAAACCACGGGACATCTCCGTCATGACAGCAAATGTCCTCAGCGAGATTCGATCACGGAATTTCCCGAATATAAATTCAATGCTTTACCGACACAACAATCTGTTCCGTATTCTATCGTTTCAAGGAAATCACAGGTTCATAGCCACTTCAACAAAATCCTGCCATAGAAACACATCCTACAAGAGAAAATGGAATCCATTTCATATATCTCCAACGTAAGCTTTCTTTTACTGTTATTCTTCCATCTATCACTAGGTACCTCAAGTGCCTCATTCACGGTTCCGTATTTTCTCCCCCATCCTTGCACTTATTAATGATAAAATTCGTGAATAGTGAATATGCAGCATTCAAAGTAATTCATACAATATAACAGGCCTTAAACAATGATAATTTTTTTTTCCATGGCTTGAAAGTTGTAGTAGGCCTGGGCCTCCCAATCGTTGAGGTTTCGAGATCACACTCGGATTACATTCGATAGGACACCTCTGGTCGAGTGATCGGCCCGTCGCAGAGACCTTTACTTGACAACACACACGAAAGACATACGCCCCGGTGGGATACGAACCCGCAATCCCAGCAAGCGAGATAGCTGCAGACCCACACCTTAGCCCGCGCAGCCACTGGGATCGGTGCACAATAATACACACTTATTGCAGTCATGTTCTGTAGCTGACATGTTAGACACATAACATGAAATACGATTTCCATCACGTGACTTTTGTTAAATATTTATTTTTTTCCGAACAGTGAATGTTGAAGGATTGAGGTTGGGGGAATATATTACTTCAATAAATGTACTCATACGGTCCGTGCGTCTTAATGGTCCATCCTGTCACTGTGTCATTCTCCGTGCAGGCACTGAGCAAACCTCCTCCTCGAGTGTATTCGGTACGATACGACAGTAACCCACGGTGGATGTACGCTCGACCGTTCGCCAGACACACACATTTTTAGAACAAATTTCCCAAGGACTGCAGACACATGTCTCCACCATATTTCAGCTAGATAAGATTATACACTCTCTAGAAGTCAAATCCCAAAAGTAAAAATGTATTTTAAATTAAAACGCCCATTTACCGCCCAGCATTAACGGCTGAAAGATGTACTGATGGCACGAAACCAAACAGTGTTTTGCGCTTGACCTTAACGACCGTCAATAACGAACAGACTCGCACTACACAGACATAACTGCTTTACACATCCTTGAAAGGCTGCTAATTAGAATTCAATATTTGTGTCCTATGGTTGTACAAACTACATATTTACGGATATGTCACTGCACATATATTCGCTATAACAAGTAGCCTGAAACCCAATCCACTGGCCGCGCGGTCTGAGGCGTAGGTATGCGGTCGCTTGCTGGGATAGCAGGTTTGAATCCAACCGGGGGCAAGGATGTCTGTCTCTTCTGAGTGTTGTGTGCTTTCAGATAGAGGTCCGATCACTCGTTCGGAGGAATCCTACCGAGCGTGGTGTGTCTGAGTGTGATCTCGAAACCTCAACAACGAGGATGCCTAGGTCGACAAGGACTGTCGAAACATGAAAACAACAACAAGCAGTCTGCAACGTAAACATAAGCATGTTTAGGAAGATATGACCTACAGTGTAGGTAGGTTTTCACCCTCTTTATAAGTCACGCAGGCCCTTACGGTGAGTAGAGGTATAGCTCTACTCTTTTCTAGGACCTTTCGGCACTAGATGGGGTTGGGGAGTGGCCCCACTCCCGGCCGCCTCTACCCCCGGGAAAGACCCGGTACCCATTGTACAGGGTGCTGGGTGGGCCCCAGGGCCGGTCTGGACGGGCGGAAATCTCGTCCCCTGCGGTATTCGATCCTGGACCGTCCAGCCCCGTAGTCAGTCGCTATACCGACACCCGGCCCACCTAACTTACAGTGAACGATTGATAAACGTAATGCTAGCAGTATAGATCTATGTTACAATATTTTACATAGGCTTAAATGTTCAAAACGTAGTGACACAGGGAAACAATTATGAAAGAAATGTACGTTATCTGAAACGTAGAAGATTAGAGCCTTCAGAGAACTTTGCGAGGATCACAAATCAAACATATAATAATCAACAGTCCGACTCCTCTAGACTTATACCTAATGAACGGACTAACACATCGGCATTGAGCTAACACACAACTACCGAAGAAAGAAATAAAGATAGAAACCAATCCCACAGCACAGACTAAAAGTCAGTCCGTTTATTAGAGAGGTGTCCGGTTAAATTAGGTCGAGCTAGATCTCGAGTCGGTAGTCATGGCATACTTGTACATTTCGTTCTGTAGGGCGAAGTGACGTAGACGAACAAGTCTTTGTGGTCGAACGATGTGGGGAGATGTGAAGAGGATCGGATTGCTGCTTGGATTTGTGTACAGTATACGATCTGGTTGTGGAAATAACGCACTTTCAAGTACAAGACTAGAACTCACTGCACGCTGAGTTACCTGAACACATTATTACTTCCCCTTTTCTTCTTCTCTTCCGCGCGCACACATGCCATGACCAGCGCCATGCCACAATAGCAAGAATCAAAATTTACTTCATTACACTGCCGATAAAGAACATGCGGTCTAGCTTGAGTCAGGTTTAAATCAAAATTAGTAGTTTGCAAGGAATGATGGAGAACTAGGAAGTCGGTCAGTCAGACAGAGAGAGAGAAGTGAGTTATTAAGCTGCTTTATCAATTACCACATAATATACAATCCCTGGTAGATGGGAATTCGGAGAAAGACCTACCCTATCCCAGTTTATCCACCACACAACTCACGCAGTCTGTAATGGGATCGAACCCGTCCCTCCGCGGTAAAAGTTTGGCGTCTAACCGCCAAGAAATGCCCCGCCCTTAATTCGTACGCATATATAATTACTGTGCTAATAACAGAAGATCATTGCTTGGTGTCCGTGTCGCATTAGTCCGGTCCAACATACATCCCACGAGCTGTAGAGACCGCACTGATTTCAACGCTCTCACTTTGATTTGATGTGATCAGATATCATGGCCAGTCATACCCAAACTGAAGGACCAACACTGGCCACCCCTGCTACAGTTTACTACGTGACCGGTTACTAAACTATTTCGAGAGGCGGGAGGGATTACACTAATTTTCGCAACGTCTTTCTCCTCACAGTAAAGGTCTGATGTTAAAGAGGCAGTTGAAGAAAGCATATAAATAAAACTTAGGCTTCTCTTCGTCCCACGTATGTTATAGCAGTGCTTCTCAAACTTCGTGAGACCGCGACCCGGTAAATTCTTTTTCCATAAGACGAAGGCCCGCTCCCAACAGATTTACTCGTCAGTACCTTTCCAATTTTTTTTAAGTTCATACATTAATTTAACATAAGTATTAATAATTAATTATGGCATAATCATAAACAGTATTAGTACAATTATGTATACGGTGCGGCATGTTGACAAATACAAAATTACATTTAAATTAGTTGTCAGTTTCAGGAGAATCTCTTGCGGCCCGGTATAACTGATGCCAGGGCCCGGTATCGGGCCGCGGCCCGGCGGTTGAGAGACACTGTGCTACAGGCCTTACCTGAAATCCAAGTAAGGTATACATCACATACTGTATTTTTAAAGTAGCATCACAGTGACACGTTCAAACATGTCTTCACATGGACAAATATATATATCACATTCTGCTCCTAATGCATTGGGCAGAGGGACGGACGTTTCGTGTTTGCAACGAAGGCCAATTAAATTTGCAGGAGACACACAGCTAAGTACCTGACTTCATTATGACGACCGATGGCTTATCGAAACGCTCACAAGACCTTAGAGACTTACACATTTCGTATGCAAAAGATACGACGCAGCAAAAGCGCGGTTAATCATGGGGAGGGGGCGGGGGGGGGTCTAAGTACCTGCAATAGTGTTTGGGACAACGTTAATGAATTAAGTCACCGTGCAAACACGCAATCCGGCCATGAAAAGTATGCGGCAAGGTGCTGTCTAATCTTGGACGTAGCGACTGTTCGCTTATCGAGCGCAACGGATAAGAAAAGCTGTGTGGAAATAAAGGAAACAAATATACGTGGAACAGAAAATAGAGTTGTATCTCCCGACAGAAGATTTAAGGAGCTCTTGAAATAAGGAAACCCCGAGGAAAGTAAAGTGACCAAAAAGGAGAAAGCAAACGGGATGAAAATAAACGGATTCATGCGCAGGAAGGAACTGGGGGCATAAAGAAATGGGGAAAGAGAGAATTGGGGACAAAGAGAACAGGGGACAGAGAGAAATTGGGAAAGAGAGAACTGGGGACAGAAAGAAATGGGGACAGAGAATATGGAACAGGGAGAACTGGAGACGGAGAGAACTGGGGACAGAACTTGGGGCGGAGAGAACTGGAGGTAGAAAGAACTGGGGGCAGAAAAAATGGGGACAGAGAGAAGTTGGGACAGGGAGAACAGGGGGCAGGGAGAACTGGGGGTAGAAAGAAATGGGACAGAGAATTGGAACACGGAGAACTGGAGAGAGAGAGAACTGGAGACAGAGAGAACTGGGGACAGAGAGAACTGGGGACGGAGAGAACTGGGGGCAGAGAGAAATGGGGGCGGAGAGAACTGGGGGCAGAAAGAAAACTTATAAGCGACTAATATGAAGATTAGAAAATAATAGCGTGCAAATAGAAGTTAGGTGGATACAACGATGAAAGAGGACATAGCTAACATCAAAGAAATGGGCAAACAAAGGAGTAAGGATTGAGGAAATTAGAAAATCACATAACCAGGGGCTTCACAATAAGAAACCTGATGTTCTTATGTACGGGCTTTATTTCACCTGATAGCAGTCGCTAATCGCTTCCTATCTGCTCACTGAACTAGGATATCTTCGACACGCAATGAACAACGTGTTTGTTAGATATGTTGTTTCTATCGCTAATTTTTCTTCCGTCTCAGTTCGCGTCTCGCAGAGAACTATGGCATGATTATAAACAGCAATGGCCGCCAGACTCTTTCATAAACGTGCGAATGTCGACTGTGTTATTTTCATCCAACTGGACTACAAAACTAAATACGCTGACAAATTTTAATAAAAATCCCCAACATGAAATTTCATGACCATCTGGGCAGTGGGAGTCATAATGTTCCATTCGGACAGACACACATGACAAGCTAATAGCAGCTTTTCGCAACTACAAGCGAACGCACTCAACAAGCAAAGACCGAAACTATGCAGCATTACAACTATATACGTGCATGGAACCTGGTAACTCAGCCTTAGAAAGGAACAGGGACTGAGGCCGGATGATACAGAATATTGTGGCGTAAATAGACTGCAGTCTTCTGGATTGTGACACCGTGCAGTCCGGTAGTGGTCACCAACGTTTAGCGGAATTCTACTGTTAGTATCTAACGACAGCAACTCACAGATAGTGGAAATTTTTGTAGCGACGGCAACCTCCTGGTGGGCTAGAGAACCGAGGAACCGTAGTTCGATTCCTGGCAAGAGCAAAAGGTATTTATTTTTATCCAGAATGTTTGAAATGACTCGGAGGTCCAAAGAGCCTCCTATCAATAGGTACATGGGACCCTTTCCCAGGGGATAAAACTGCCGGGTCTTGAAGCTGACCACTCAACCATAGCGCCAACGTCAAGAATGAATGGAACTATACCTCTGCTCCCGCCGGTCCCAGTGGCCGCGCGGTCTAAGGCATGGGTCTACGGCCGCTCTTTCGAATCCCGCCAGCAGGCATGTATTGTCTCTTAAGGGTGTTGTGTGTTGTCTGCGACGGACCGATCACTCGTCCAGAGGAGGCCCTGGCCCACTAAGGGCTGTCGAGCCATGAGAAAAAAGAACCTCTACTCCCGCATACGCTTTCATGACATGCGCACCAACACCTTTGCCCGATGACTTCATTATCCGCGCAACAAACAGCAGTTTGCTCTGAAGAAGAATAGGTCGAGGGCGGGTGAAGACTATAATGAGGAGGACGTCTGGATGCAGATGGGAAGAAGCAGTAGGAGGATGGACCAAACTGGCTATTCCGGAGCTTCATAATTAGTATCCTGCACAGAACAGTATTGTGGTAATGATACAGAGCAGAGGTTCCCAAACTGTGCACTGTGGATCCCAGGGGAACCGCAACCATCTACCAGGGGTTCGTGGATACATTCCTGTAATGCCTATTTTGAAATCTTACTCGTGTTTTTTAAATGAAAGGAATAGAAATATTTCGCACGACCGATAGAGTATCTGATTAAGAAACTCCCTGTACCCATAAAGCCGGCGACAATAATTTTAATTAAGGTCAAATCACGCAATACATTGTTACATATATTACTGATATGCATTTGTAGCTAAGTACAGTCTGTTCTGAGAAATTTTTTATTTTGAATACCCATCATCCGGACAATCCAGATTTATGTACGCAAGGTTGTGAAGATGGGTGGTTATTTTTGTAAGCCAAGAGGGTTCCGCGATCAAATAAAGTTTGGGAAACGTTGATATAAAGAAGTTTGAGTTAGGCGCTGCATGTAGCACGGCTGGGAGAGAGAGAAAAATGCCTAAACAATATTTGTCGCAAAACCTAATGCGAGGGGCTGGATTAGTACGGCTCAGGAGCGCACTCTGGCGAGCACGGTGCAAAAAAGTAACGTGTGGTTCCTCCGTCAGTAGTAATAAAGACAGCTGTCTTCTGGGACGTGACACCCTGTAGTATGTTTGCTGATTATCGATTACAAGAAAAATCTACTGTCTCCATCTTCACGATCGATTAGAGTAGGTGAACAGAATAGACGCGGTATCTAAATAGCACACTACACGGTGTCACATTCCGAAAGACTGCAATCCTCTGGCTTCCGCAAAAAGTGGGGAATTTCTTTACCAGCTAAGCTACCAACAGCTTCTCAATAAGGTCTGTGCCCCATGACACACGTCATTTGTTACACAAGTAAACTGGCTAGTTGGAGTAAAGCGAAGTGGATATTTGGATTGGATTTGCATTTGGGTTCCAGCCCTTACAGTCCCTGTGCACATAAGCCTTAACTGACGGGCCCTTTGTGCCCCATATCATTTCAAGGGAGCCCTGTTACTTTGCTAAAGTTCCAGATGGCCCCCCAGGAAGTGGATATCACTTTATGGTTAATGGGACAGCAAGGAAATGTCAGCGTGCATGATACTGAAGTTTACACGGCAGATGGAAGAGGTTTGCGATGTACAGCGCACGGCACACTACGATACCCTGCCACATCCCGTATTACAGTTTGATGCAGGTCACTGATGGCCTTGTTAAAGCACTGTACATAGTTTTCGCATTACGCGGGTTTTGATAACATGCCAAAACCCTGATACTTGCCCATGCGCTTTCACTCATGACAATCATAGAATAAAGGACAAGCGAGGTAAAACGCAGCAAGACAACTAAGTCATTCTACATAGCCAACTTTGCTACCTCGACCGTAATAGTGTGTGGTCGTATTCAGTATGTTGAGGACATAATGGTTTATCCGGTCTTTCACCCGGAATCCTGCTAGGTGTGACTCCCATTGTGATATACACATGCAAAGGTAAGGACAGTATCGTCAATCACAACTATATTCGTACATTAATTAAAAAGAAGTTTATTAGCTACGTGTTTCGGCTAACCAATGAAACAGACACCTTGAGGCAATAAGATACAAGAGGAAAACTACATCCGCTATAACACACGCATAATTTTCCTTTGGAATCTTACTGTCTAAAGACGACTCTGTTACAGGTTAGCCGAAACATGTAGCTAATCTTAATTAATACACGAAGATAATTGTGATTCACGATACTCCACTTACCTTCACATCCTCTGTCCTTATACAGTCCATCCCATCACCCCTCACCCCCCCCCCCCCTCCCCCTCCCCCCTCCCCCCCCCCCTCTCCACACACACCATAAAACACAACAACCCCACGACCCACTCC
>Ga0123354_10008846_pt1 | contig 15356 bp, 7 predicted proteins | sample TergutLab28metaG_2_FD_97872 | JGI IMG/M metagenome (GOLD analysis project Ga0123354, IMG submission 97872) | Labiotermes labralis P4 segment gut microbial communities from Petit-Saut dam, French Guiana - Lab288 P4 | ecosystem: Host-associated > Arthropoda: Insects > Digestive system > Gut ...
AGCGTTGGCGAACCACGTGGACACCTGGGTGAGCGTCATCTTGGTAATGATAGCCAGCATGATCTTCTCGCCCTTGGTGGGGTACGGATTCTTCTTGTGTTCGTTCAGCCACGCTTTCAGTGTGCTCGTTGTCTCTCTTGTAGCGTTCTTTCTTCTCGCGCCGTTCAGATCCATGCCGTACCTGTATGGAAGATGAAGAAGAAGTATGATGCCAGAGAAGCATAAAAAATTCCGGTGGTGGGAACTTAGAATGAACAGGTCATGTGAGAGACCTACTGTTATGAGAAATCATTATTATTATTATTATTATCCCCATTCTACAGGGTACTTACAATTATATACCTGAAACAAACCATGTTTGGGGTATATAGTGTTGCAACTGTTCTGCATTGACAGTTTGTTCTACATGTACTGTGATTTCGCCCATGAAGTATGTTTTGTACTTTCACATTAGAATTTTCCGCAGTATGGCTGTGTTTTACAGTTCCTTAATTTCGTGCTTTCCAGATATGTTGCTCAGGTAATGTCTGAGTGATTTTGAAATTGTTCCACTCGCCCCTATTATTACTGGTATCACCTTTGCTTTCATCTTCCACATGCGCTGAATTTCTGTTATGAAGTCTTGATATTTTAAAATGAATTATTATTATAATTATCGTTATTTCAAGTTTATTATTGAAATGTTGGTTTTAATGTGATGTACGTTCTGTTTGTCGGTTTAACCCCGAACTCTAGCATTTTTCGCTATGTCTAATTCTAATGGTTTCCTACTTACTAACAAACGAACCGAAAGCTAAGTAAAATAACATGATGGACATAAACACAATTTACTGTGTTTGACAAAATCGCCGTCCCCTAGTAAGAACACCCACAGTACGAAATTGGTTAAGGACCAAAATGAATTGACTTTCTTCAGCCTGGCGAACAGACTGATTTTCCACCGAATTATATTTTCACTTTACTTAAAAACCTACTTCATACGTAGGTTTTGCTTATGGCCACTTCTGTTGAAATGTATTGGCCCCTCTCGTCACCAAAACAGCGGAGGGGTCCAGACCACATGTGCTCGTGCACCGACTTTTGTGTCTCTAAGAATGCGGAAGGTTTCACGAAGCCGATTCCAAGGGAAGCGAACCACTGCAGCCCTGGACTCCAGTGGCTAGGCACAGAACTGTCTGAACACAGCAACAGTCCGAGCATCACGAACTGGAGAGCTGGAGCGCGAGTGTTTGAACGCAACTAAACTAATTTTAATTCAACGACACAAATCATTTCACGTAAAACACACACACATATATATATACTAATTTCTGTCCACGTATCTTAATCAACAGCGACGATGGTGGAGGCAGAAGGTCCCTATAAATCGCCGATGCATTAAATATATTTACCAACAAATGCACGTAATAAATTATATTACAAATCATAAAACTAAATTCATGACAAGTATCACTCCTACTTTTTTCGGCACCAGAGTGCCATCTTCAGGGAGTCTATGAACACCTGTGATATTTTCGTATTCTCCCTAAAGATGGCACACTGGTGCCGAAACATGTAGGAGTGATAGTTATCAAGAACTGTGTTTTATGATGTCTAATTTCTTGTATTTTATTACGTGCATTTATTGATCAGTGTATTGAATACGAAAATGCACGGTAAGAGTAACAAAATACGCCAGTGTATGTCGGCCACACTGCTTGTGCACTGCATCACATCTCGTAAGGTAGTTTTCTTCCTTCATAGTGTAATTGCTTCGGTTTTCGTGATACATGTTTCAACTGATTCAGCCTTGCACGAGATTTCGGGCTTAGATAAATTGGCGTCTCAAATCTTGATTTATTTGGGATTCAAGCAGTTCGCTGAAAGGCACAAAGGCACACGTATTACCGTATCTGTTATAACTGTTCAAGGCTCTTCAAGAACGTAAATTGTAGGCCAGATTGAAATTATTATATGGCCAGAACAGTGCTGTCTGAGAAAAATTCAGCACGCAGAAGCGTGACGACAGTAACTGAGCAAGGGAGTAAATAAAGGTTGAATGAATGCGTACGTTGAATGAGTGCAGGCTGGAGTGTGCTGCACGAATGTTAATGCTGGCGTAAATTATTGAGTTTGTGTACCGTGGGCGTAAACGTTGCATTGTACGTGAGTACACGTTCAGCGTTTGGCGAGCGTTGTAAGTGCAAGTTGTGCTTCCTAATACTAATCATCTTCTTGGGGCTGTGTTTGATCCTGGAGCACTTTTGGTATTACGACATACATCCCTGTGTAGTTTAATGGGCGATCCATGACAACACAGTGTTCAATCAAAGGTGTCCAGTTCGCACACGATATCTCCAGAAGCTACTCCTCCTACACGTTTCATATACCAACAATGATATTCCCCAGTTAGTAAAACTAAAGGTAAATTCTTTCTACAACAGTCCATGAACCCACGGAGGGGCACTATAGGGTTATATGTTTACTCGCTCTGAACCTCGACACTAGATGGGGTGGGTGATCAACACCAACCCCCGGCCGTTTTAACCCCTGGAGAATACCTGCACTCATTGTAAAGAGGGATGGGTGGGCGCCAGAGCCAGTGTGAACGAGTGTGGTTCAAGAGAACAATTATTGTGCCCACCGTCAAGTCGCTACACCGATCACGCTATCACGACCTCTGTTAATACAACTGAGGGAAAATAATTTTGTACTAAATGATCAATTTTTAGTAAAGCACAGAGTAGCAGGTAGCGTAGAGAAACGTAGCACACTATAGAGTAGTGCGTTTTAGTACAGAAGTGCACAAATCCCTGGCTCCAGGTCACCATGGCGACTAGGTTTTGAATAGTGGCTCGTAGACTTTGTGAATCCTCGGTATTGAACTTGCTTCATGTTACCATTCTGGCGCCTTTAATTTTGACGTGGCTTCAGGATTTTTGTAAAATTTGTGCTTGCCTGCCTGGCTTTCTTTTTGTTTAGTGTTGTGCAGTGTACTATTGTCATAAATACTGTTTTAATAAAGACGAGCGGGTGACGAATAGTACCAGGTAGTCCTGATAAAACTGAGAAAGAAATGAAGAATATGACGGATTGTAAGGTTATATTGCAGCAGCAACACGAAGTTACTGAGGGCGGATGGCCACCAATATCCTCGGTCGGGCTGTTAGTTCCATCTACCGACAATCCAACGCCGAGTTACTGAGCAGTCCTGAAGAGTAGCCAATCAATAGCAACGTCACGCAACAGTATGTTGAACGCGGTTGTAGGCTGTATGATTGAATGCGAGTAAGTGGGCCTATTATGAATTCGGTTGTCATGAAACTAAGAGGTATGTTAATGGACATTTGAAGTGTTGGCTGTACGTCAAAGCGGAAATCGTGTAGGCGTGTCATGACGTCTTTCTACAGATCCTGACAACAGTTCGTAGTTACCTTGACGGACGATAATATGCAAATACATCAAACAGGTTTGTTATACTCAACATGACAACATGTCCTACGATAATATGAAGAAACCAATCCTATGACATTAGAGGCTTCTGAACACGAACCAATCATATAATTTCTTTCTGTTCCCAATGCTTCGTTTCTTTTCTTCCCCGAAACTCACCCCATGCATAAAACTCCCAACCGCCTCTCTTCTTCCACCCTCTTCACCATTACAGGGAAGGACTTAAACCCTGATCAAAGATTAAACTTTTGGAACAGCACTGCTGAATCAACGAGTTCGAAATTAAATTTTCCTCCCATTTCGCTTCTGCTTCTTAGAACTTTTTTTTACTGTCTTACCCTTGCCCCTGTTAAGTGGGTGGACGAGATAGGCTTGGGAGGGCGGGTTCAGGGGAGATGAGAATACAAGCTAGGACGATGAAGGTATAAAGACACGCTTGCTGAATCAGGAGACAACTAAAAAGAGGAAGCAGCAGAGAGATCGGGGGTGGCTGGGTGCTTGTAAGTCGCTTGAGCGATCAGAGGTCCTGGGAAGGAGCATCGCAGCTGCAAGCGAACAAGGGGCAGGGGAACGAAAGGAGACGAAACGCGAAAGGGCAAAAAGAAAGTTTTAAGAGGATGAAAACCTCTACACCGAAGGAAGGGGTGTAGGATGGTGTGGGAGAAAATATCTAGATCGAAGTAAATACGAACTGGCAACTTAAGTAAGAAAGAATGGGGCAGTTTCAAAAATTAATCAGGAGTGAGATACAGGACGTGTAAGAAAACATACCTCTAACTCGATTTACGTATGTTGAACCATTTCTCTGCTAATGCCTTCATTTCATAAAATATTCACATATTCTACGCTTCAACTTAAGTTTCTAGTTAAAGTAAGCAATGAGAAGAAAATTTACCGCTGTATTTTATGGGATACCTAGTTTAAATATTCCACGAAGCAACTATTTCGGGCCAGTTTCAGTGTAAAACAAAAACGATTTTCACAAAAATAACAAACACTCAAGAAATCAATATGGAGCACAAAATAATGAAAGATGAATGCGTTGTGCTAGTAAATTGTCTTCTATTTACAGTGTAGATTTGTGTACGAGTTACACGGTGTTACTGTGTATGAATCACCTAGATAGAAGTCTATGGGGATGTTAGATTACATATTTCAACCAAAACTTTCAGCTTGGCATTTTTTAAATGAAGTTTTCAACAATTTTCCCATTTTTTTCACATGTGTACCGTGCATCTTGCTATTATCAAAGTTTTTTATTACCAACTGATGCACAAGAGTTTTTTTCTAAAGGAGTATTAAAATTTACAGTAAAATAGCTCCAACATGTTTCGGTGTGATCACCATCATCAGGGAGCGTACTGTGTGAGCTTGCTAAAGTTACGATGTTAAAACAGGTGGTTTAAATACATCATTGTGGTTAATCTGGCGGTGTGGTTGCATGTGTTATCAACACTGTTTTCACCACTTTAGCGATACCACATACACTTAACCTGTACATTTTGTAAGGAAAGTATATCCAAGATTGGAATACGTACATATTCTTGGTTAGTATGTAAACCTTCTATGGTAACTGCAATGGGTACACTCTAAATATGTAAATTATACACTAATGATCAAGTGTCATAAATCAAATCATGATCTGAATTTGTGAACTGAAACTTCGCGGTGGGGTGCAGAAATACAGACAGCGTGGTTACGTGAACGAATTCACAAAGTTACTATCTTGCAACATACAGGAAAACGTAATGAAATGACTTACGGGAGTTTTGTGGCAGGGAAGAGTTTCAGCTTTCATTGTATTTAATTTACTTGGCCTGGCGTTTTCTGTTCCTCAGGACAAGATAGACATTCTGTCTGAAAAAAATGCCCCCATTCTCAACAAACTGATTAAGACCTAAGAATGTGCCTATACACTATAAACGAGATAAGGAACCGTCAATAACAATTCAATTTTGACAGCTATGAAATGTGAAATGTACAGAATGTTTCGGTCTTAACAGGGCCAACATCAGCTACTTACAATTATAAAAATATATCGTGAACATTGTAAATAACACAAATTTACAGGTAAGATTGAGATGTCATTATTATACAGGGATGTATAAAATTTTTAAAAGTTTTATAATATTCTAAACTTCACACGTTCCTGTTGTAAATTCGGCAATGAAACTTCGAGTTCGTGGAACGTGGTAAGTTATTAACAGCTGAGACGGTATAGTCTCAAGAAAGGTTTTGTTGCTTGGAATCAGCAAATGTTCGTGTTAATAATAAAAATGTTATGGAATCAAGGGGTACATAGAAGTTACAGCAAATAGGCCAGATATAGTCATTAAAAACAAAAAAGAGAAAACTTGCAGTAGAGATAAAACGAATGTGGTAACTGAAATGCAAGATTATACCAGTTATGACTGAAGCCACCGGAATCGTAACAAGAGGTTTAAGGAAATATTTACTTTCAATTTATTTCAATAATTAACCTCTAAATGTTTCGAGCTGGCTTCATGCTCATCATCAGGAGGTATTACTCTATATATATATAGCAGTTGGTATACAGAGTAGTACCTCGTGATCAGTAAGCCTGCACCAAACATGTAGAGGTTAATTTATTTAAATAAATTGAAAGTAAATAGTGCATCCTGTTGATTCATACTGTACGGATATATCACGATGCACGGTCAACAAAACATTAAAAGAGAATAAAGATTTGTGGAACTTCTTTCATTGGTGGTGTCCAATTAAGAAACGTCCTGTACCCACGAAGCGAGTGAAAATCAGTTTAATTAAGGTCCAGTCATGCACTGCATTATTACGTACGCTACTGGTATGTACTAGTAGCTACCTAAAATAAGTTGATAACTAAATTTTTAATTTTTGATACCTATCTTCCGGACTCTGTATTTACGTGAGCAAGGATGTGAGGATCCGTGGTTATTTTTCAAATCCAACAAGGGTCCGCGAACAAATGGGGTTGGAAGCACTGGCTTAAATTATTATCAGTGGAATTAGAAGTTTATTACTGATTCATGGATTGCATGAGACATTAAAGAAAGCGGCTGTGACTTAAACGAGGCGCTCTCCCGGCATTTCCATAGAGGAGCTTAAGAAGTCCACGCGGAATGTAGTCAGGCTGGCCGTTCTGCGGAACGAGATAGGAAGTCGGTACCTACCAAGTAGGAAGCAGGGATGTTCTGCACAGAGTGCACAATATGACTACATATAGAGAGGAGAAGGTATCTTGCTTATCCGTATATCTCAAACTGCCGTGTCCGAAATTACTGAAAGAACCCCAATTACATTTCATGTTTGGAGTTAACACAGAAGGGGTTATCTTAATGTAATTATGGTGTGCATCAGTTGAGTACTGACGTTAACACCTGCCTTGAATGAAGTTGGTGTGCAACATTACCAGGAATCTGTTACATGTCTCGTTGTATTACCACATATGTGTATGAGATATGGACGTTTTTAAATTTTGCATCTTTTATTTAAAATTCTTTTCAATATGATGAAAATTGAACGACATGTAAGTTAAAGATAATTAATTCCGTGGTCTGTGATATCTGCAGTGCGAATATGTTAATGTCATTTTCCTCTTCCGTTCGTATTTCTTTATGTCTTACCTTTGTTTATTTTTCAACTTATTTGCTTTCTTTTCCAGTTCTTCAACGCAAAAATATTTCATAAATAATGATACTGTTAAGATGGCGGAAAGTAAAATTCGCTAACCCAAACGGGATTGAAACTCTAATTCTCTGAAGCGCAGTTAACATCAACGGCGATTCCACGTAATCTCCTTCCGCATTTGGCCAGTGTGTATGAAGGTTTGTTGGTATAGGTGGACAGGCAGGAATACGGTACAGTAGTCACTAGTCAGTACCGTGGCACAGGCGTTACAGATAACGTCACAGACGGAATTTACATTTTATACGCCTGTATACGCCATTATCTACCTTTCTGTTTTGTATTAAAAATTGTGCTTATGTAAGTGCAGAGTCGGAGAGTTAATAAAAACTGTCGCGTTATTCGTCTGGCATATACACCATACAAACATTTCCATTTGAATACATGCTTCGTTTATTTAAGCTCACAGAGCGATGGATTTTCAGTTGAAAACTCATCGTCCCCACACCCTATCCCCGCCACTCTTCAGCAGGGGCAGGAACATCACTGTTTGCCAAAGGCATTAATGGCGTTCTGCAGTCATTTTAAAATCCACGAAAGGGGATTAAAAAATCAGAGTGGAGGCATGTTTCCAATGATAACACCGTGCACTCCCCTCCCTCTCTAACCCTCTCACCACTACGCAGCCCTTCTGTATGTCTGTACATTCTGGGACACGTAAATTGGACAGACTTCTCTTTTATGGTGCCATAGTGGGAGCGACAGCTTTTAGTTTTGTGTTTACCACTACTACTACTTTATCGGTCGGTTATACGGTTATAGATTTCTTACACACCACAGTGTTAGGAGTTGTAGGAATTAGGGCAGAATTGCACCTTTGAATCCTCAAATTAAAGAGGAATTGGCCGAGGCATATCGTCGAGTTGGAAAAGATATAGAAGACCACAACGGAAACCTTACATGCAGATCGGAGCTGTAGCGATACTGTGGAACTAAGACGTCAGTCAGTGGCAGAAGTGAGTTCAACGGTTTCTACACCCTGAATATTAGCCCAACAGCACACGGTGGTGGCTTGAATAGTATCTTTTTGGCGCGTTGCAACCGAAAGGTAACAATGCTTCTGTATATGTTATCGAGGTACAATGGTAGTCGAATTGATATATGATATGTAATTGATATACGAGGACAGACGGCCGCACGGACGGACGGACGGACGGACATGAAGAAGTTGACAGGACCTTTTCGCGACTTTCGAGAACCCGCCGGAAAACTCTTTCAGCCATTATATACAGGACTAACTGCAACAAAGAGATTTTGTGGATTCTGTGATGATGGTAAAGTCACCGGCGCTTCCCCAACAAAAGCTGACCCATTGGATGTTGTCGTCTTTGTCGTTCATCTGCCACGTAAATGAATACAAGCCAAGATAACAGTGGAACTATGCGGACTTCGGAATGTGAGCAGACGTAATATTGGTCATGTAAAAGGCAACAGGAAACAGGACTGATATTGAGAGCACAGAGTGCAAGTAGGTTGCATGATCTGTTTGTACGAATCTGGTCTAGCTGCATGCGTAATTGTAATACGACACCAATCAATGCAGCCAGTAACAGACCAACACGTGCTCTTTAGCATCGCTGGTAATATTAAACTTGTAGGTGTCTTAGAGAAAATAAAGACGAGGGAAGGATTCAAAAACATGACACTGCATTCGGAAAACAATCAGTTTGCAACACCAAAGGTGCGTTGTTGCTTGTTTGCGGTTTACTGGAAATTATATCTAAATACAACCGTTTGTTTGCGAAGCAGGTGTATCATGTAAAGAATAAATTACAACAAAATTGTAAAATTATTCTTTGCACACACTTTGGCAGTAATAATTAATAATGACATATTAACATTCATGCTCTTGCGCGTACTAATAAGAAAAGAAATTAGCGTGTTTTGTTTTCACCTGACATGGTAAACAAAATTAAACTGACGGCAAACCAACTTTATATATACAAGATGCACCGACAGGAATCTTTATTACTTTGAAATAACGTTGTTACATTAAATTACATGGATATAACCAAACATATCTACATTCGAAATTGAACAGTTAGGGAGATGATGGCGAGAAGGTAAGTTTTAAACAGGAGAACTGCTGTACCTTTACTGACTATCAAATTAATGTGAAAAGTCTGTAGTTGCATTGATGTTCACAATTGTAATTAATATTCAAGTAATATTTGAAAGACACGAAGACATTAATTACATTAAGCTTATGTTATTTTTATAAATATCGCCCTTAGCGTTCTGAACACTCTACATAGCACACTCGCCGCCGTATGTTGTGGCTTGGCTGTCGGCTCAACGACAAACCTGCGCAGTGCACGGGTAACACATTAAGTTAGAGGCACAGTTCGTGTAACCGCAACAAGATTACTTTTTTTTACTATCTTTGTAACTGTTCAACTTTGGGTATAGGGATGTTTATTATATGGACGTAAATTAAGGCAAGGAACGTTCTCAGGAAGTGCGGCAGATTCCTCCAGGTACGCCCTGTATGTATTTCCTTCAATATTCTGAAATGTTGCAAATACGCTCCAGTCGGACACAGTATTATAAAAGATTAAAGACAGCCTGACTTAAGATTCTTCTGAAATTAAGATGCATGGCAGGAGGGAAATTTACACACAGTGTCGCTTTGTTTCGAAAGCCACACGACTACCAGAAAACATGTACAGAACACAAAATTTGTGTTTCATTCTTTTGTGTAATATACTTTCTGAACATCTTCTGTTTTGCAAAATATGATAAAAATGGATGCACTTTAGCCACTACTTTTGTGGGATATAAATGAATAATGAATTGAATGAACAGCTCATTGTAAAATTTTCCAGTATCAAATTTCGTCAAAACCCTTCGGAAGTGATCGAGTTGTTACATCATAAAGAAGGACGACGGACGCAGCGATCTTCAGAAGCACTCCAAAGGGACGTGTCCGAACCTAAAAATGTGTTCTTACCTCACAATAAATAATTATTCTCCATTACACAGACAAAATTGTTAAAAAAAATTGAACTGTGTAGAACAAAACCACCAGTTTGTCTACAGAACCTTGTGGAACAGAGATACAGAGTTCTGTGCTGCAGCGGGAGGTTCATGTCGTTACCGTTGTGGTTTAAATGGTTAACGGATGCTCGAAAAATAAACATCGATTGTGCGGTGGAAGGGGTTACCTGGGAGGGATAGGAAAATCAGCATTTGTAGAGCACTTCGAAGTACTGCCACTGCATATTTGTACACTGACTGACAAGAACAAAACTTAACATCGATCGTGCATTTTTAAGCATGTTTGCAACATTGCGAAGTGACTATTAGTTTCGTCATGTCTGTCGGTCCGTCCGCATGGACTGATTTTCACGAAATCTGACATCTGCGTGTTTGTCGAGAAAATTCGAATTTCACCAAAATATGACAAGAATAACGGTTACTTCATATGAAGACGTAAGTACATTTATCATATCTCGCTGGATTCTTCACATAATGGGAAATATTTCACATACAATTTGTAGTGAAAATCAAAACACATATTTTATGTTCAGTAACTTTTTTCCCGAAAATCATGCCGTTTATGAAATAATGTGGAAAAATATGGTAGAGGCGGACAGGCTTCTGATAACAATATGGCACATGGGCTTTGCATGCTGAATAACTAAGGCTACAGATACATGTTCAGAATATGTAATACTTATTGCTTTTCCACGACAACAATGTTTACGCGAACGCGCCTGTACCTTACCCTAATAGTGCATGATTGTTTTGCAGTAACTAACGTCACATTTAAATGTATTCCTTTCTTTCCCTAATTCCATGTAATCTTAAAATAATTTAATTTACTCCTGAACTCCGTGGACAGTAGTTAATTCGATATACTAGTATCGCACGGTTAGTGCAGAAGTTATCCCTGTTCAACCAATAAAGTCCATTTCCTTTTCCACAAAACTCCGTCACTGTACCAGACAACCCGGGTCTAGACCACTGCCCTATCCACTCACATACTACGGTGTGTATCTTTTTCGTGCCCTGACCACTCCAGCTTTTTTGCGCAGAACACTGGCTTCCGCCGGAAAGAACCATGACAGCTTTCTGTGCTTGGTGACAAAATAAAATGGACAATGTGTGATTTTGTGGGCCTGTTAACTTGTTCTTGACCTTCGACTTGTTTGCATTTTTTAAAAATGCATTTGGTTTTGACAGTTGTACAGTGATCAGGTTTGGGGGTGGACGACCGGCGAACTGGCTTTCGATTTTAGGTGGGGATCTGGTTCTTTCTCAACACGCTCGTCCAGACCTTCTCGTTGTCTCAACCAGTCTCCTATCCACCACTGCCACGGCAGCTTGGGCGTGAAACTTACCACTCACCACCACCTGGTGTTTGAAGGTAAAGCTCCACAAGAAGGCAAGTCTCACTGTTTGTTGTATTGTCAATATGTTACTTTCACATTTCTAATGCATCTTTAAAACTTCGCCTTTAACTTCAGAAAACCGCAAAATTTTTATCGTTTTTTGAACACCACACTACAATACAACACATTTTTACGATACCCAGTTCGAAGCCTGGATATTCTTTGTCATATTCCCGTGCCACTCGATCATGCGTGTGAACATAATTTGCGTCACTGCCTCAGGCACCTTGCCGACTATTGATAAAAATGGCCTTACGTTTTGTGACAATTTTTTTTTTGGTTATCACCCACACACTTATAATCACTATATATATTAGGCGGGTCTGATACGTGCTTGCAAACGGATGTGCAGACATGATGAAGTCTGTGCAATTCTGACATGGTCACGAAACGTTCCTGACGTAAAGGTCCAGTTTTAGCGATGCTGGTTGTAACACGTGTGTCGACTGTTGCTCTCATCGTATTACGGCACGTTACCATGGAGATTGCTAATCGGACCGTACCTTCGCCCTGCTACAGCCACGCTAACTTGTGTGTTGTTTCCACACCAGGGGTAACGCTGTAGTGTGGAGGAGGGTGGTATTCGTCAGATATCCACCTACACCCATCTCGCTTTAGTATGGGCGTTACGAGGTTTCAGCGTCGAAATTCAACCCTCGCTCCTAAGTTCATTCTTGCGGAATTCCACGCTTTCTCCGGGGTTGTAATTTACTTATTTATGGCAGCAATATACATTATACTTTTCCGTGCAGGAAGTTGGCTTTATAGGTAGGCTACATTGCATAACTGTATTTAAAGCTGTAGCAGCAGTCCTCAGAGTATTCCAATGACAGGAAGTCAAATGCATACAGCCAAAGAAAATTTCTGGTATCGTTATTTTGAGGTTGCCAGTGGAAATCCAGCGTTGGCTAAACCAGAATTACTCTGGTGGGCTATATGTTAGCATACTGGCCTAATATTCAAAGAGTCCAGGTTTCCTTCCCAGATGTTGCCAAACCTACGGACACATCAACCCTCCTGTGAGTTCTTTGTTCACTTCTTACAATTTGTACATAGAATATATAATAAGTTAGTTCGTGTTGCAAACGCCTACGAATGATATACATGTGTGATAAATGCATAAACCCCCTGATTTGCAAATGTAGGCCTGTGTTACAGGAACTGGTTGTTTTCTTGCATGGCTTCTGTTACAACATACGGGTGTTTGATTTATTATTCTCTGTGTCAACAAGTTGTTTATCACTTACAAATAACTTGTTAGTGTCAACATTTCGTTCAGCTTCACAGAAAGCTGCTCGAGATGACATTTGTTCTTCTTAGTGTTACACCACGTGTTGCCGTTACGTGTTTTGTGTCTCACGCCATATATCGCAGTGTAAGTACGAGCTAAACACTTGGAAGCCTGCAGGGCATGGATTTAGTTAGTGTCCTTCACTTTATTGCGCTACGGCACCTGCGTGTGTATAACAAGTCAGGCGGTGGCTTAAGATCAGAGACCTGGCACGTGTAAAATTTCAATATCCCTTGATCTCTTTCAAGAACAAATGAAATTACATTAACACTGTACATTACCGGAGTAAAACCATAACTGGACGGTTCAACATCGCAGATACCATCGATATCTGATAATTACTACCGGACAGATCCTCAACCAATTCAACACAATTCAAAGTCAAAATTTGTGTTCCCACAATCCCTTTCGTTTTATAATTCAGTCTCATTGGTCGTACAAATGATACTTCGCCCTCTTAGGCCCAAACATTCCCCTAAAAACTTTGTCTTTAGGCACGTGTAATTTATGTTCCGCCATCAATTTAAAAACCACATTTTATATCCATGCAGTGTAAATGACGCACTTACTGATATTGCAGTTACGTAAGGTTTTAACACATCATACTTAAAAAGAAGGTGCTGGAAACAGTTTCCTTCGGCTGGCATATATGCGTCATAAGAAACAAAAACCGTGTTCATTGCATGTCTTAAGTCCTGCTGGGTTTTAGTAGTTGAGCGAGCCGACGGGAAGTGACCGACGACATTTTTCAGGATGTCCCTGTGCTATAACCCAAAATACAGAACCAAGTGTGTGTATGTGCATTAGTGCAAAGATCAAGTCTCCGAACTCTACATTCAGGTTTCAACGAACTGACTTCTCTTTCCTATTTTATGAACTTCTCTCTCAAATGCATTGCCGCACTTTATTATAGGATCACTCGGGCTTCATATCAGCTTCGCGATACTCCAAGTACATAGCTTCTTCCGTCTGGCGATAATTCAAAATGCTCTTATAATGAAAGCCAACGAGATGCACTATTTCTCATATTTATTTGATAAAGTACGCTATATGTTTCGGGCATGTCCACTGTCCATCATCAGGAATATCTCGACACTGTATACACGTAATAGGTATTTGTCATGCTAGTTATGTTGGCTGTCTGCTAGCGTGGTCCTGACCACGCTAGCAGACACAAATAAAAACTAGCATGACAAATACCTATTGCGTGTATACAGTGTCGAGATATTCCTGATGATGGACAGTGGACATGTCCGAAACATGTAGAGTACTTTATCAAATAAATTTGAGAATTAGTGTATTTCGTTGGCTTTTATTATAAGAATATATCACACGATGCACGGTCCTCTGAATGTTAAATTCAGAATGTATTTTAGCCAAACAGCTTTTCTTCTGAAATTCCACGTAAGTGTTCAAAGGATTTCTGTCTGCATGGCTTTATGTCCTATGTTACAACACTCTTTACATCCACATAGTACAGAGATGCAAAATGCGTGTAACTTTGCTTGCACATCACCTACACTCATACACGTGGCCATGCATGTAACTAGCAGCATTATTATTTTTTTATTTTTGACATCCAGCTGTGTTGTATAAATTACAAAATAGCTGTTGCGGTGTACGCTGTTCTTGGATTTTACGCAGCGTAACGACGTTTCGGAAAAAACTATCGGTCCCGTTTTCATGGGACAAGAAGTCTTGGACTTCGTGTTGCGTAAAACCCCAAAGAGCGGAGATCTCATTTACATCGCAGGGAAGCCTGAAATCTCACAAAGATATAAAATACCACGAGCACAACTAACTGTGTCATGTTATACGGATGTGCGTCTATATGTTTCGACCGCTAAATGGTCATCCTCTAAAATTACATTTGCATAATCATATATGGGATGCCACGCTGAGATCCCCGTCTTTCGTGTTACAAATTGTAATTTCAGTAAATTGTGTTAACCCTTTTAAAGACTATGTATAACCTGAACAATATCAAACGTTCAGCTCGTACCGCGCAGTAACTATTTTCCGTCTTGGTTACGAAAATAAGTATGTATATGGAAGTAATCTCTGTTTGTAGTGAGGTACATACATAGAGCACATAAATACACTCTGCGGGCAGAATGTAGAATGTTTAGTGTTAAATCTGGTGGTACATAAAGTAACCACTGGCTTTTTAAATGGTTAAAGTCTAATAAAAATGTATGGCATATAGTGGTCGAAAAGTGTAGCCGCATATCTTTATAACATAAAAAATTTGTTTTGTTGACGGTAATTGTTAACTATTTTGCTGTATTATATACATTCGGGAAATGACGTCAGAGCTGCGGTCTTCATTAATGGTCGAAATTTTAGAACAAGCCACGATTGCGGCCATCAACAACCGTTCGCTACAAGAACAGATATTACAACCGTGTTATAGTTCCAAAATAATTACCAAAAAGATGACACTTATGGACTATCCTTTATTTCACGGTTAGTCGTCCTTCACTCTACATGTTTCGAGCTTCAGGGAGCTCATCATCAGGAGTTCACTTTTTTTCTGTACAGGCAGTCTCTGGCAT
>Ga0123354_10008847_pt1 | contig 15354 bp, 7 predicted proteins | sample TergutLab28metaG_2_FD_97872 | JGI IMG/M metagenome (GOLD analysis project Ga0123354, IMG submission 97872) | Labiotermes labralis P4 segment gut microbial communities from Petit-Saut dam, French Guiana - Lab288 P4 | ecosystem: Host-associated > Arthropoda: Insects > Digestive system > Gut ...
GTACTCTCCTTTATCCTCCCCCCCCCCCCCCCCCCCCCCCCGATGTGTTTAATCAATTTCTAAAGCCTAGACCTACAAGTAAAAAATGCGTGCGGCAAAAGGCGTTGAGCGAGAGGTTTCTGTACGGTCGCGTGTTATTATGAATGATCTCAAATGCAAAAAATGGGCGGAACCTTCGAAAAATTCCCATCTAACGCTACAGTATGGGGGCAGACGGTGGCGCAGTTGGTTGAGACACTGCGCTACAAGGCGGAAGGTGGAGGGTTCGATTCCCGATGGTGTCATTGGAATTTTTCATTGATATAATCCTAGGGTCGACTCAGGAATATTTACTGGGGGGTAAAGGCGGCCATTGTGTAGGGCTGACAACCTTACCACCTTCATGAGCCGAGTGTCTCGAAATCTGGGGAGCCTCAAAATCCATGAAACTCTCCAGGCCTATACAGAGATAGCTTTACATTTACATTTATAGTAACTCGCCCTTAATCCATTTTTCATATATTAAATCACTCCTTCGCTGAATATGTATGCCATCAACAATGGGATTGTACAGCAACTGTTTGTTGCAACAACAGATATGCTGCAACGTAGTACAATGTTAATGTATTGTTTTCCAAGAGGGTCTGTTGCGTTTTTTTTAATATTTAATCCTTATTGCAATAGAATGTTGCGTGCCAACAAAAATTGTGTCTTTGCTGAATTCTAGAGCTGAAATACAACTCCAATAATTCATGGCTCATACTAGGGCACTAGGATTTCTAGCAAGAGTCGCCGCTCCAGATGATTTTCCCTTTGTGAGGCAAAGAGCCTCATCCACAATTGCAAACCACTCATTTTGGATTCGGACGCTGCGATGTGGTCATTCTTAGTTTCCTTTTATTTTACCGACGTGGCGCCACCATCACAATAATACTTACATGAACTAAACGATCACTGAATGAACAGCGGTGTATATATATATATATGATATGCCTGCGCAGTACTGTACATTGTATATGTTTGTTGTTTTATTCGGCCACGCGAGATATTCCGTACCCGTCCACACCAGCCCTGGGGCCCTCCAAGTTCCCTGTACGATGGGTACCGGATCTCTTCTGCGGAGGTAAAACTGCCAGGACGTGGCGTTGACCATCCACCACATCTGGTGTATAGGTTAAAGAAAGAGTAGAGCTAAACCTCCACTACCTCTCAATCTGGCCTTCGTTGTTTGTTACTGCTGATTAAAGGTCATTTTGCCTGCCACCTAGTCAACTGTTGATGTGACAGCAGCGAGGTTGCAGGAAGGATGTAACGGTGCGGGTTAGATCAAGTGTGGGTCCCGTATTGTCTCATTGAAGTTACCGGGCAGGCAGGCCAAAAGCAACGAGGGAGACAGGTATTTGTGATCAGATGGTATTGATGTTCCAGTAGCTTATGCAGGGCTTCTTATTAGTTGGCTTCGTGAAACGTATTTACGGATTCAACTCCGCGAAGTCCATTTGTGGTAGAAACTAACTCCCTGGAGTAGAGCCCTTCCTGAGAAGCTAACAGGTCCTCGGCGAGTCAAGAAATTCCCCGCAATCTATGGAACGCGAAGGTTCATTACCGCATTCGCGATCGACCGTTACCCGTACCTGTCCTGAGCCACATCAATCCAGCCCATGCTTCCCCATCCGATTTGGGACAATGGAGGGTGAAAATGGCACCCGACCATGTGTCAACTTTTGTCTCCCATCTTGTTAATTCATTCGTACTATCGAACAGTTTTAGTTGATGTTTGTAACGGTGTACCCTGGCGGAACATGATGGGACATTGTCTTTTTGTAGACCGCTTTGAATTGGATGTGACCCAGGTGTGCTTATGTGAACACTGCTGCAGATTTAATTCATATAAAATTAAAAGAAGTTAACTAGTGTTAGGACAATTCCGGAGTCAGTCAGACAGTATTAGAATCGCGCAACCTGACAGCGTTAGAGAAGTACTTCTTCGCTCTCGGTGCAGAATACAAGTCTCCCCACTTCTCTAAAAATTCGGTGCCTCGCTTTCTCTCTCTCTGTCTGTCTCTCTCTCTCTCAATTTCAAAGGAACACACACACACACACACACACCTACACCCACACACCTACACACACACACACACACACACCTACACCTACACACACACACACACATATGCATTTGACATTTATCCTGGGTTCCTTCTTTTTGGACCCGGAGGTTTTCCCCTGATCCTGCGGGATTGAGACTGAGAGTAATCCAGAGTTTAAGGAGAGCTCCGCAATAGGAGACTTCAGTAAGGATTCTACGGAGGGCTCCAGTCCGGTGGAACTCGGGTAGAAGGCAACTGTACATAGTAATTTTGACCTTTAGACCTGGGTTCCTTTGAGGGGGGGGGCGGAGGTAATTAGGAATTTGGTATGGCAGGTCATCTGGAACTTTGTTGAAGGGACAGGTTTCCTTTTAACTTAATATAGAATATGGGGCACAAAGGGCCTGTCTTAAGACCTAGGTGCATCGGGCCCGGAAGGGCTCGAACCCAATTATTATTCTATTCTATTCTACACATATGCATATACCGTAGTCAGTGCAGTCGATTGGTTCCCGAGTGAACACATTCAAAACGAAAAGCAATGCCACGTGACCCGGTGATCCGATAACGGTAGATAAGAGCGACAGTGGAACAAGGAGGCATGCAGGAGTGGTGGAAAAGGAAAGAAGGAAGAAAGGTTAGAAGGAACAGCAATGCAGCTCCAAAACTGAGCTTTGCTATTCGTCAGTTGTTGTCACGTGTCATTTGAACAGTAAGAGGTTGCTAGGTCTAGGTCCACGTCCAGAACTGTAGCAGTTATGTGCATTATTTTTAATTGACCGACTCAATTTGCATACACAGCCCAATCATGTTATGATTTCAGCACAGTAGACATGGTTTTGTTGTGCAAGAACACAAATTTTCGAGAGCTTGGTCGCCGTTCATGTTATTCAGACTGTATTTCCTAAACAGACATGTTGTCAAGGGTCTAGTACTGGAGCACAGAAAGCTCGGCTGATGTCATGGTCATGACCGTGACCGTCGCAGTTGTCCTGGTCGTCGCGGCGGTGTCGTTTGTGGTGGTGACAGTGGTTGCGATGTTGTACTCTTCAAGGCATGTCGGCTTCAGACGCGATTTGCGCTTGTACACTGCTGCTTCTGTATGGCAAGTTCACATTTAAACCTGCATTTTGCAAGTCGCATCTTTTCCAAAGGGAAGATTTATGGAGAGAAAAAGAGTACAGATATATATATATACCCTCCGTACTTTCAGTAGGGCATTGTGAAGGGAGGGGAGGCCGTAGAAGGGTGGGGTTGAGCTCGAAAGGTGCAGGTAATTGGTAAGTTCTCGTTACAACACTTCGCAGTCGTAAAGATTGTGTGGTCCAACGAGCAGCACGCATTTGCCGTCGAAACCTACTTTTCGTAAAGTCACTCTATCGTAGCGGTGCAGCTTGCGTTCCGTACTCGCTACCAAATCCCCCCTCGGGACCGAGTACCGGACCGAAAATCCATTCTTTTGTGGGTTGAGAACTTCAGGGAAACGGGAAGTGTGTCTGAAAATAGATGAGGACGACCACGGACCTATCGAACACCAGAGAACATCGAGGCTGTCAGACGGTCCGTTTTGCAGTCTCCCAGGCGCTCTGCACGCAAACAACGGCCACCACTTGCAAGATATTCTATTTAAGACTTTGTGATTTAAAACTTCCCATGTTGTAGTTTCAGAATCCAAAAATAAAATTTTTGTATCTAGAATAGTTTTTTTGTTATTCACCTTAAAATTTAGGGAGGTTTTTTGCCCCACCCTGTATATAAGTTCTGTGCAATTCTGGAAAATGTCTTGAAAGTGAATTAAATTTATTGTTGATAATACGGTGTTCAACTAAGTTTTACACTTTTCAAAATTTAATTTAAGAAAAGAATCTTATTCAGAATCAAGAAATTTGGAGATCATAAAGAAGAAGTCTCGATGTTTGAATTTATAATTTTCAAATTTTAATGTGGTCTCCATTTCTCATTCTACACTTGTCAGAGCAGTGAAAATTCTCACTCCATGCCTTGAAAAACATCTGCCTATCAAATGATTGTACAAACACTGTTCATGCGAATTTTGAATTTGCATAGATATTTACGCACGTGGAGAGGCTGAAGAAGGTCTTTTAACAGAGCGCCAGAAAGAAAACACTGGAGTATGAACAGAGGACCTTAGGGCAGTGCTTTACAACTTGTGGTAGACGAGAGGTCGTCAGTCTGGCGGTACACCAAGTTATTTGGTAATTATAATGTTTTAAATTCAATTTGGAAGACATTATTTGCGTGATTAAAATTGTAGCAATGTATTTAAATCAAAAGAAAAACGTTTCTGAAATGTATAAAGAAATGCTATATCCTTACAGCAGGTAGTTTAACCAATAGACACACTTAATAAAATACAATTCATGACAAGTGTGAAACTCCTACATATTTCGACATCGAGATGCTATTCTCTGAGGATGACGCCCCGATGCTTAGAACATGTGGTAGTTTCACTCTTACCATAAATTGTACAGGGTGCGGCAGAAAGAACTCCCCTATTTGGGAAGCTAATAAATTCGAAACCAAAGAAGATACGGCAAATGTTTTTTTTATTTCTGGAAAGTACACAGAATGCCGTTTTACATCAACGTGTTTTGAGCAAAACAGCACTCAAGTGGCGGTCTTGAATATTGATAAACTGATGAAGCCTCTCTCGGTAGTTGTCCATGACCTTGAGAATCATTTCAGGTGCAATGGCAGCAGCTTCCTGTCGTATCGCCTCCTTCAGAGCTTCCAAAGTTAGGGGACGTTATTCGTAAACTTTTGCTCTGAGGTAGCCCCAGAGAAAAAAAATCGCAGGGGGTCAAATCTGGCGAACGCGGCGGCGAAATGCACACTGTGTTGCTACCGGCGACCAGCCATTTCTTATAAACTCCTCAACAATAAAGGCTCGATGTTCTCCCGACCACGCCATGGTGTACACTGAAAACGGCACGTACACCGCTGTTCAACGACGCGCTCCCCACCCGAAGCTATGCCCCTCCCAAATCGGGGAGTTCTTTCTGCCGCACCCTGTATTTTATCGTGTGTATTTGTCGTTTAATATATCGACTGTGAGGATACGCACAGAGCGAGTAACATAAAATTACTATATCTGTATTCTGATTCGAATATAAATCGCTCATGAAACAGCAATTCTTCATAACACACCGATATACAATTTTACAGCAGACAGAAAAAACGTGGCCGATCCTTAATATGCCAGCATTTAAGCATGTTACTTTTAGGAAACATCAGGACAAGCAATTCTATTGTGGACACGACATTATGACAGAAGGTGTGTTTGTAACCCAACTGCCTAGTGATCCGGGAATCTGTTTGACGAATTGTGTGAGTTACGACAAACTGATGTTTCATTGGCGATATACTGCCGTATAATCGCCACTGACGACGGAGTACTGTAAAGTGTTTAAACACGTTAAAGAGCGCGTCTGAGAAGAGGCGCTAAGGATCTCAGAATGTCGTACTTTTTGTTCTCAGCTGTTCAGTTAATCTCTGACTGTGGTCAGTGCTGAGGGGAAATAGAGTGCCGTAAATTTTTGTAAAACTTATTCTGTTGGGGTGTACCGTATTAAAACTGCCATACATAGAGCCCTCATCCTAAACAAATTTTATTAGTTCCGTCTTTACCTGCTACATGTTTCGGTCGTATTGACCATCCGCAGGCATTTAAACCCCTGATATTAAAATTAAAAATAAAATGCATTTACATTTTAAATTTGTGAGATCTCACAAATTGTAAAAACCGTAATAGTGTTTATGTAGAAATTAAAATATAAACTTAGTAATTGACCAACTTAATGCACAAATTCTTGTTTTTTTAATACGTTTATTATATTCCTCTACATGTTTCGAACACTGTTGTGCTCATCATCAGGAGGTCAAACTGTATTATACCGCATCTGGTATCGTCACCCTCTGTAGGTGGCCGGCCGGTGCGATCCTGCGCACCGAAACGGCCACCTACACGGTGTGATGATACCAGATGCGGTATAATACAGTTTGACCTCCTGATGATGAGCACAACAGTGTTCGAAACATGTAGAGGAATATAATAAACTTATTATAAAACAAGAATTTGTGTATTAAGTTGGTCCTTTTCTAAGATTATACTGAGATGCACGTTCAGCAAAACATCAAAATATTAAAATATAAACATTGTTTATATTTTTCCTGTGTGGTTTCATTATTTTATGCCCTCCTGTTTTGTCTGAAATTTGTTAAAGTCCTTACCTTTGGACAGTCTTAAGTCCTTTTTAAAACCAAAATATGGTTGTTATGCATTCTGTTATTAGGTTCGGTGTCTACTTATGATGCTCGTCTGCAGGCGAAGTTTATCCGCGCAATTTATATCTGCATTTTTCTGGTACAAAATAAATATTCTAGAAAAATCAGTTTATGGTTGCTCCTGTTTTCTTTTGATGGCATTGTTTGTATGTCTGGCAACTAAACTAAGAGCCATAAACCCTAACAAATTCAACATCTTGAACATCTGACTGCAGTATTCCGATGTTGAAGTTGGAAGAGACCAGTACTGGTACAAAATAAATATTCTAGAAAAATCAGTTTATGGTTGCTCCTGTTTTCTTTTGATGGCATTGTTTGTATGTCTGGCAACTAAACTAAGAACCATAAACCCTAACAAATTCAACATCTTGAACATCTGACTGCAGTATTCCGATGTTGAAGTTGGAAGAGACCAGTACTTTTCTACTAGCCCGAAATCTCTCAAGCTGGGGGCAGTAGCAAGCAACAGATCACTGTATACTGAGGAGGCTGGACCCCATACACATGGGAGTCCCGGCACAGGGCATTAAATTCGGCTGCCCGGGCAAGCTAATAATTTTGCGCCCCATAAAACCATTACTCTTTAAATTTCTTCCCTATAGTAGAGGGCTGGCGAAGAATTTTAAGGGTGCGTGCCCAAATTTGGGATAATGTTCAGATAAATTGTTTTGCGTGTGGAAAACCTGAGTTTACTAACACCATATTTCAGATTATTCCAGGGACATCTTAGCGTACTACTTATATTCTAAGAGATTTTACCTCGAGTTTGAGACAAGTACCAAGCCTGTGTAGTACGCTGAATATTGTGATATTTGTGTGAGTGGTATTCGCAGTTACAGGCATTGCAGTTTGAACAAAAGAACACATAAGGGTTACGAAAAAAATTCATTCGACTTCGTATTTTATAATTATTTTATTCCAATATATTGTTAGTAGGTAAAAATGTTCTACAATTAATGTTGTCTGTAAAAAGTAAATTGGAGAGGTACAGCCTGTGTGTTATGAGTCTAATATTTGCGGTACCTAACGATAGGCTTTTTTCTTTTGTTCGTGTTAGCATTACGCAAAAGAGGACAGAAGATTGACAAGCACTGACCCAGGGGACTAACATGTCCGTCTCTGCAAATTCACCTTGTATCACGATCATTTTGCGGTTTCAGCGCTTGTGGTGGCAGCTGATGCAACTAAAGAAGCATACATTTGGAATTTCTGTTCATTGCTGTGTGTAGATTCCATTACTGTGCAAAGCTTGGGTCTTTAAAATAAGTTTATATAGTGTGAAGCTTATTTATGATAATTCCTCCCCCTTCGTATGCAAATCGATTTCTCAGGCGGAAGAATTGCATCACGTATTGTTGAACTGTATATAGCCGAATTACCTTGCGAATAAAGTACTTGCCACCTGGAGAACTGAAAACGCATTTAGCGACAGAACTCATTTCGGGTTTTACTAGTGATCAGCATTGGTGTGCATAGCTGTGGGTTGTTACAGTTTTTGTTTTATTAAGTATTCGCGATTTACAAAATGGTTCCATTTGCAAAAATAGTGCAAAAATTGTGGTACCATGAATCCTCAATGTTGGTTTTTTTCGAAACATTTTTGGTTCCGGCACATCGTTATCGAATTTGGGTTCAAAGTGAGCGCTGAAACATTTGTGGGCCGTCATAGAGTGGACGATATTTTCTGCGCCTTTGACCAGAACTGCAATTTTCTGACTAATTAAAGCGCTCGTGAACAGTAAAAATATCATGAAAATCAGCGAGTTTTAGCGCATTTACATGCGGATAAATGGACCGAGGCAATTGGGAGGGAGGGGGGAATGTGAAGATGAGCAACTTTCGTTGCGAGCAAATGAAGTAGAAAAGAGTAAAAATGAAGAATATTTGAAATTTTACTAACAACAGTTTTAGCAGCGCCGTCAGTGCATTTTAATCAAAGATAAAGGTAAAGGTTAAGGTAAAGCAATCCCATTACAGGCCTGGAGAAGCCCTGACGGTTCCAAGAGGGTGAGACTCCCAGATTTCAAGACAATCGGCACATGAAGGTGGTAAAGTTGTCAGCCCTACGCACCGGCCGCCTTTACCCCCAGGAAATATTCCTGGTACTCATTTATGTTAGAGGCTGAGTCAACCCCAGGGCCATAGTGGGGGCGGAAGAATTATGCGACCTTGTGGCTTGTAGCGCAGTGCCTGAACCAACTGCGCCACCGCGTGCCCCCACATTTTATCAAATATATTTATAAGCAAATACATGTGTACTTGTGCATGTGATTCTATAGTCCAAACATCAGGGAACATCTTATAATTTTTGTACAGAAAATGGAACTGCCTTCGCTTATGCTAGCTAGATCATAATTCTTTGTTGATCATGGAAGTTAGAAAATATATACGGTGGCACTTGCCCTTGTTCGTTGAATTGCCTCAAAGCTAATGAGATTTTTGGGCATAGATTGTGTGTCAATTTTTGTCAACAGTTTTCTCGACGTATTTTTCTCTGTTGTATTCTTTCTTTTGGGTGATTTCCCAACGTCTGAATTTTATGTGCTGACGTTTCGGAACACTCTGTTCCATCTTTATCAACCCGCTCACACAACCTATGGAGATGGAACAGACAGATTATTCCGAAACGTCGGCATATAAAATTCAGACACCGGGGAATCAACCAATAGAAAGGATACAGCATTCAGACCACGGCGAAAGTTTGAAAGAATATTTTTCTCTGTCATGAATATTGTCGCAGTTAGAACTCGAAAAGGGGGGAGGAGACCCTGCCTTCATGTATATAGCGTTTGCTGTTGGGCAGTTTTGGCCAAACGTGGACCATATTTATAGATCGTAACACAAATTTTAATATAAATTTAGAAATCTTCCCAGTGGCTATCTGGTTGATACGTGCAGATGGACAGCCAGAAATGGCCAAGGTAATATGCGAGCTTTTGCCAGTTGGATGCTACGCATGCGCAGAGAAAGGTAAACTTATTAAGTAGCATGGTTTCTATTAGATTTTCCGCTTTTCGTGTGATGAACCGTTTCAGCAGATAACGACAGTTTTTTTGAACCCACTTCTTGTTAAGAGTGAAATCATACTGCATTAAAATAGGTCGTCCTATTAAAGTTTTGTTTAAAATGGGCAGCACTCACTGGCGTTTAACGTGCAGAAGAACTTGTGCTTTTGTACACATCTCCGTCGTAATTCGCTAACAAAACATGTAGAGGGTAAATCACACTTTATGTTTAATGTATGCCTGCACTTCCGTGTGTCTTACGGTGTACACGTAATTAAATATCACATCATAAGTGTTAGCCGTAAATTTTCCAAATCTTTGTATATTAGACCAGGCGTGCACAAATCCCTGGAGCCGGGTCACCCGGGCCACAAAATTTTGTACAGTGTTGCCTAATAGAAGTCTTCAGCATGGAACTTGCTTCGTGTCGCCATTAGAGCGCGTAGAATTTTGAGGTGGCCTCACTGGTCTCAGACCCTGATTGTTTACCGGTTGTCGACGACCATAATTTTGTATACATCAAACAGAAGCCAATATTTGACAATACAACCGTCCAATTTAGAGTACAGTACTCGCTGTGTCATTAACACCGGTATATTAAGTAGATTCACCCGTAAATACTTACGCTCGTGTCTTCTGAAGTTGCTCAAGCACAAGCTTATTAGTGACAAGTCAGGGAGTGAAATATATTCAAAGAGAAATTACAGCTCAATGAGGCTCTGTGTTCAGGCTGCAGCAACGCGCGCCGCCATGTATAAGGGCGTCTTCCAGTACTACCAATTTCTGGCCCCTGACTGCCCCTGGGGGATGTTAACTTAACGAAATGACGGCTCTAACGAATAATGCGGTGTTTCTTAAAAAAGAACAGTCATAAAACAGTAGGGTATCATTATATGTTAAATGGATGCGAGGCGAGGAATCTCGTTTCAAATTAGATTTGGGCGTTGCCAAAAATTTTCTTCGAAACCGACAGAGTGAACCATGCCTCATCTTGTTGACTCGCAAGGGATCGGTCCATTGTAAACATGGAGCTTCGCTGGTATTTGAACTGCCCGATATTTCATATCTATTTCCCTGCTGACTCAAGTGCACTCCATACAAAGCTTACAGAAGATAATCTCCCCTTCTTCATATTTACATTTCCCGTCCTATTCCAAGAATTTTAGAAGTCAGGGGTTGTAGGATCAAAGTTGAATTCTTCCTTCAAAATTCGAATTATTTGTTTCATTTTGATCCCAAACCGTTCTACATTTCTTGGCGTATATTGTGTCTCTGAATTTATAAGGTGCTTCGCAGGCCTTACGCTGGCTGTGTATTGGGCAAGTCCCACATTCAAATCTTGACTGTGAGACCGGTCTATTTGACCAAGAAATTCTGTGTTTATTCTCAGTTCCTGCACGCAAATCCTGGAATGGAACCTCAAGTTAAACCCTGAAGTTTTCTTTCAGAATCTCATCCAATTCATTATTCGAGAATAATCTAAAAATCTGAACAATTTTATCTTTACTGACATCATCGTTAAATACACCATTAATAAGCTTAAATAAACAGAATAAATCTAGCTTAAATACTTTTTAATTGGAGTGATAATTCATACTTACTTCTTCCATGGACCGGAGTCCTTAAGAAGCTAACCGGTTCTGAGCTAGACGACAAATTGCCCGCATTTTATGGAAACCGAAGGTTCATTACAGCTTTTAAAGAGCCCGCCACCTGTTCCTGTCCTGAGCCAGATCAATCCACTCTATGCCCCCCCCCCCAATCCCACTTCCTGAAGATCAATCTTAGTGGAGTGACAATTCTACGTCACTTTTTCTGCTTATGAGTCCAGCCCTTACACGCTTTCAGCGATGCAGTTCACACAGCTAGCAGAGAGCACGTAACAACGTGAAAGTAATATACTGATCAGAGCAGTGCCCCACCTTTTCACATTTATTGTTCCTGGTGCAGCAAGCACTACATTACTACGCAGCGGTACTGAATGTCGACGAGAGCACGGTGTCCACTGTAATGCGAACGAGTTCAATTCCTTGGCACCGGCCCTTTCTGAATTGGTGCACAATCTCTACTGTTATTTTCCACATCTCCAAAACGTCGACATGTTGAAGTGCGCACACAGCCTCTCATTCAGTAGTTACCGAGGTCTCTGTCTCCGAAAGAAACGAGTCTGGGCTGTGAGGCAGACCACTCACCCGCATCTAGTATCGGGATTAAGAATGAATGGAATTATCCCTCCACCACTTTATGTGCCTTCGTGGCATATGTAGGGACTCTTTTCTTTGTGAAGGTGAGGTGTCACCCTATAACGTGGCTTAAAGGCGCAGGATGGGGGTTGATACATAGCTGTAACCATTCTGAACATCGATGGTTTGGGGTTTAAGTGGTTAATATTAGGCTCCGGCCGCTTTACCTCCGGAGATGAGCCCCGGTACCCATTGTACAGGAGGCTGTGTGGTGGACCTCAAGGTCGGTCTTGGGTGGGTGTGGAGAACAGAAAAACTCTTGCCCCCATGGGGGTCGAACCGCGAACCCTCCAGCCTGTATCGAGTCGCTATAAACTGCCTTTTATGGTGTTGAATACCAGGACAATTAGTGACTATATTGTTGTAAATAATATAGGTGGAAATGGTCGTGGATTAATTTGAGGTAATACGTCTCAAAATTCGTGAAGGGACTCAGAAATAACCTGTATATGCATCAGAGTAAGTGGATATTAATTCCGTCATTTGACGCAGTGACTTAGTGGTCTAAGCTAACGAAGGCGTCCTGAAATAAACCATGAATAAACAGAAAAGTAAGGAAGAACCCGTTACTGTATTTCTGTAGTCACTACGCTGTTTGTGACACAAGGTTGCTGCTGTTGGCTGTTGGCTGTTGGCTGCAGCGCGCTGGTTGACCGCAGTAATTTTATGTGCAACCGATGATACGAATTGAGAAGTTTCAATTTAACGTCGGGTTCTGCATTTAAAGTGTTTCTGTTCTGGATTTTCAGTATGCAGACTTCGGAAATTCGAATAGGTAGAGACACTCACAAATAAAATTTTCGGTCCCTGTGTTGCGGGCGATAGTTTTTGCATAGACGAGCATATGAATATTAATATTAATATTAATATTAATACTAATGTATTGTATTGTCTTTATTTTCTCTTTTTTCTTCAGAGCCTTTGTTATTGTTCGATATAATTGCAATGTACTGCCACAGTAACCTCACTGCCACAGTAACCTCACTGCCACAGTAACCTCACTGCCACAGTAACCTCACTGCCACAGTAACCTCACTGCCACAGTAACCTCACTGCCACAGTAACCTCACTGCGCACAGTAACCTCACTGCCACAGTAACCTCACTGCCACAGTAACCTCACTGCCACAGTAACCTCACTGCGCACAGCACTGTGTATCAACATGTGGTCATGGACCACTGCCGGTCCGCAAATTCTCTGTTGGCCTTATGCTAGACTAGCATTTACTTAACTCATATCTTTAAAAAAAAAATTATTTTGCTGCCGCCCGTTTATAATTTTTTTTTTTTTGAATTTTTTCAGAGACTAAAATATTTGCGTTCAGCACCAGAATTTCCCATTTTTCTGTTGTGATTAGCTGGGAGCCGAAGAATATGGCAACATGTGTTGCAGTGTCACAGAGCTTCAGGTTTGTGACTGTGCAGTGTGAGAGAAATCAGAGTGCGGTCCACAAAATCCTCACTGCTGTTTTATTGGTCTGTGAGTACAGGATTAGGGCATAACGACATTTTTATCCACTGACAGTTTTTAGTAGCAGCTATTGTAATTTCACGTGACGTTTAGTGACGCAATTGGATTTTCTATGAAGTTATGGGAGTGAAGTTTTAGGGGCGGATCAGCCCTTGATTAACCTGTTGAAGACTGACGTTTATGTTTTATATATATATAGTGGGCCGCGTAGCTAAGTCGGTATAGCGACTGACTATGGGCTGGACGGTCCGGGATCGAATCCCGGTGGCGACGAGATTTTCCGCCCATCCAGACCGGCCTTGAGGCCCAGCTAGCCTCCTGTACAATGGGTACCGTGTCTTTCCCGGCGGTAAAGTGCGGCCGGGGCGTGCTGCTGACCACTCACCACCTTCTAGTGCCGCGGTCATGGAAGAGTAGAGCTATACCTCTACCCACACTCTGGGCCATACCGGGCCTGTAAGGGGATCACTTTACCTTTACCTTTATGTATGCATGTATGTATATATGTATGTATATGATGGATATATATATATATATATTCCGTTTATCACTAAGAACACCGTGTCTCTTGCTGCGACCGTTCAGTTTATTCTGTTTAAAAACACCTGCTGATTATTTTGGGCAAAATGTGAAAATACGTGAAACGCCCCGAACAACACGAGGAGTTTAATCTCATGTAAGGTTGTCAATGGGCATCAAAATGAGAACATACGCAGTACATTGCTACAGGCGTGGCGAAACAGTGGTGGGGGGGATTCCAATAAGTTTCTTTCTTTATACGTCACAAGCTTATGTAACTGCAATAAAACTGCAATACGCGACTCATAAAGAACTTTACAGAACTCCTTAGAATGTTTCAAATATCAGGTTATAAGATTTGAACAACGTGTATAAATCAATAAGGCTTATCGGAAGCGCCGAAACTAAATTTCATGTGGCTTCAGTGAACGCGAAGATGATGTGCAGTTTTCGTATCTTCGTCGTAGTGTTCCTCTGTAATAAATGTCTGTTACTGAAAGTTTACTCAACGAATTTAATAATTAACTATAGCTGAATCTGTAAATCACAACGAAACGTGCAGATATACGCGTATTAGTTTCGGTAGGTACCAGGTCTAACAAAAATTTCCTGGAGTTGATATGATACGATACGTGATATGATTAATGTGATATGATATATGATATGATATGATATGATATATGATGATATGATATGATACGATATGATGTTATATGATATGATATATGATATGATATGATATGATATGATATGATATGATATGATATGATACGATATGATATGATATGATATGATATGATATGATATTATATGATATGATATGATATGATGATATATATTTAATTGCAGTTGGTTGACACCCGGTGGCAGTAGTACAGTACACATCTACACACAAGCTATACACAGAACACAATGAAACAGAATACCTAGAATGGAACATAGATAACAATAAGAATACATAAACATAATAAGAATACATAACAATAAGTATACTTGACTTACAAAATGAAATAGAAGCATGCAACACATAAAACCAATTCAGCCGTAAAACGTAGGTACCCGAAACGCAGTGCTTTCCAATTTAATCGCGCTCAATGTGCACGCCCTCTGTGCACATTCACTTGATCCAGCACTTTTTTGTCATGCTTGGAAACACTCAAGGAATGGCTCCTTTGATATTGTGCGCACGTCGGCTGTCGCTTTACATGTGACGTCTTAAGAGTGTCACAAAACATTGAAACTGAAGCCCTATTTTTACGCTAGCGAAGGGCCGAAAGTCACTGAGTCACAAATAATTTGTGTTATTGTTAATTTATTTTAAACCCGCAAGTTCTAACCAATTCTGGTCATCTTCAGTACACAAAGCCACGAAAGGTACGATATGAAAGTGTATTATTTTCTGTTAATAATGGAGATCCCTATTTATTATTATAAATTGGTAATATTAAACAATGCAAATTAATTTTGTTCCTTCATGATTTTTGTGGCATAAAGATGAACAAAGTTGACCGAAACAAGTTGCCTTGAAATAAATTAATAATAATACAACTTCGTTGTATTGACGGTAGTTATGTCTGCGTAATTTTGTGCAACACAACGGGATGTTTCACATAACACTGGAGAAAACAAGTATGTTAAATTGAACAGAAATGAAGGGAGAAGGGTAAAATGAAAATGTCCACACACACACACACACACACACACACACACACACACACACACACACACACACACACACACAAA
>Ga0123354_10008848_pt1 | contig 15353 bp, 13 predicted proteins | sample TergutLab28metaG_2_FD_97872 | JGI IMG/M metagenome (GOLD analysis project Ga0123354, IMG submission 97872) | Labiotermes labralis P4 segment gut microbial communities from Petit-Saut dam, French Guiana - Lab288 P4 | ecosystem: Host-associated > Arthropoda: Insects > Digestive system > Gut ...
CGTATATTTCTCTGAACATTTTCAAAATTTAATCACCCTCAAAATACTCTCCTTGAGAATCAATACACTTATCCCACCGCTTTTTCCATTGTTCAAAACAGTTCTGGAACTCTTGCAAAGTGAAAGCCTTCAGTGCCTCCGTCGTTTTCTCCCTCACCTCCTCTACATTCTGAAAACGCTTTCCTTTCAGGTCCCTCTTCATTCTTGGAAACATGAAAAAATGTGACGATTATGGACAAAAAGTCTGGATCAGTTTTCAGTTGATCTTTCATTTCACAGCACACATCCAAACGACTGGCTCTCTGATCCTCCGAGAGCAAGCAAGAACGAATTTCACAGCAACTCGTTTCATGTGAAGTTCTTATGTTAAAATTCGTTGACATGAGCTCCATGAAACTCCAGTCAATGCTTCTAACTTGTCGCCTGCTCTACGACGATCAAACATTATCGCATCGTGAATTTTTTTAATGTTTTCGTCGGTTCTGCTTGTTGAAGGATGCCCAGATCGCGGTTGGTCTTCAAGTGACATGTCACCACGTTTGAACTGAGAAAACCATTCACAAACCCTTGCCTGGCTCAAAGCTTCTTCTTTTAAACCCTCTCGAAGCATTGTAACAGTTTCTGCTGCTGTTTTCCCCAAAAGGAAACAAAACGTGATGCAAACACAGTGTTCTTTTAAGTCTGCCATCGAAAAATCGACGAAAACAATGACAGAGACTCAAGAAAAAAATCACACGGACCATATAGACCTTCCTCAAGGACGCCGCTTTGCCAACTGATGCGGAGGGCAGTCACGTACACACACCAAGAGGGAGCAGATGGAAGTACCGCCCCTCTCCCCTCCATAAAAAAATTCTTTTTGTGTCCCCCCTCGTATACAAACACAAGTCAAGTCTTTTTATGTGTTATTCTCCCATGTTTCCGCCCATCAAGTATCAAAAATTTAAAACATAAAACTCCTTTCAAAGGTTTATAAATTAAATAAAAATAACACACTCTTAACTACCATTCTCTTCGGAAGACTGACATATCCACAACAAGGGACGACTACAATAGACACTGCTATACCTGTCCTCTACGAAAAGGCCCAAGATCTTTCAATTTTAAACATTTTAACACTCAAATAATATTACTGTATTATTAACTAACCTTTTACAGCTATTTTATCATCTTCATTCCTAAGGCTATCCAAACAGATACGTACATAGTCATGCTGTAAGTTCTGTTACAACTTTCATGTTCTCAAAGCTGGAGACAACGAGGAGGAAGGGTTGTAAGGATCGCTGTTTTTGGAATACTGTCTCCTCAGGTACTTGTGCCAAGGCAGTTTGCTCGAGTCTGCCACAGCGTCAACATGGAGTGGGGTGCCAAGGAAAACCACGTGGCTGTGACTGCCCTTCACAACTGTGGAAAATTCTATTCACAAATTTTTGAACTCTTAAAACCACTGAAAATTTTGCGAATTTTCATCAATCAGGCAATTAAACACTAAGACAAACTCTGGAGGGTTGAAGACAGGGCTCAGTCAAGATGCCTGAAAAGTTTGATGGCTCAAACTGCTATCAAAACATTGCAGGAGCAGATTCACCAAAATCAGCTCTGGAAACAGATCATGTCCCAAGAGCTGATCATATCGACCCAAACAATGTCTTGCCTCATAAAGGGATGATCAATACATGACAGTGCACAGCTGCTCAAAGGGACACCTCCTTACTCCTGCTCTGAAGGTGAACCGACGGACAAGTGCAGATCGTCTTCTCCAGTGGCATGTAAATGTCCTCTTCACAGACAAGAAAATCTTCACCATCGAGGAGCAGTACAACCACCAGAACAACAAGATTTATGCTGAAAGGTCCTGTGAGGTGAAGAAACTTCCTGAGGATGCAGGAAGGCCATCACCCTTCCTAAGTCCTGGTTTGGTGGGAGGTGTCCCATCAGGGGGTGACACAGCTTCATTTTTTAAAGAAAGGGGGTGAAACTGGTGTCCGTGTGTGTATCAAGAGGACGTGCTACAAGGAGTTGTAAAACATCTTAACATGACTGTCTTCAGTGGTCAGGAATGGATCTTACAGCAGGACTCAGTTCCTGCCCAAAAGGCCAGGACAACTCAGGAGTGGCTGTGGAGGTACCTTCTGGCCTTCATCAGCGCCGAGAATTGGCTTTTGGGGAGTGCAGACTTAAAACCCCTGGACAATAAACTGTGGGCTGTTTTGGAGAACATGGCATGCTGAAAGTGTCACAACAGCCTGGAGAGCCTGAGGAGATCCCTTGTGAAGGCAGCAGCAGAGATCCCCTTGGAGACGGAGCGTGCAGCGACAATAGAGTGGCTGAGTGTCTCAAGTCTTGCATCGAGGCAAAGGGCTGCCATTTTGAGTAACATTATTATAAATGAAAACCTAAAACTATTGCACATAAATTATTTGGCTCAAAAAGTGGATGTTTTGTTCAATTTTCCTTCTAGGTCACACTGTACTTGTAACAGAACTTAAGGCAACACTAGGTATATATTTTATATAAACACTTCAGTGAAGCAGTGGCATCTCAATCTTAAATCCAACTGCATACTTATATTTCTTTCCTGTGTGCTGGCCCGATGATCATCTTACATGGTAGAAACACACAGCTGACTTGACCTAAACATATGCTGATTTGTATTATATATATTGGTTGTGCTTGACTAAATTGCTTATGTATCTTATATATCTTAGATTCTCAATTATGTTCACCACACTAAGTGCAGATGAATACAGGTAATTAACACTTGCACTCAATGCAAAGTCATTGCTTTCACAACTCCCAACCCAGCCATTTTTCGTATTAAATGCTTACTGTACTATACAATAGTAGAATGTAATTTTCTGCTAAAATGCTGTAGACAGATAAATGAAATTTTCAAGGGCACTGACTAAAAGTTCTTGTATAGTTTTAGAGTATGAAATTTTATGTCACACATCCTGGGATGGAGGGTAACACCACGTATTTGTGCGCTACACAATGCAACACACCCACCCTTTGCCACTCTGAATGTCACCAGAAACAGGAATTTTCAATTGCAAAGCAAATCATTGTCAAAGAGGTGCTTCACGCATCACCTAGTGACTAAGGCAAACTCTGTGGTCAAACCATGTGATTTTCATCCAGCAATTTATCACAAAGCTTATCTTGGAACTCTTGAAGCAAGTTTATTACAATGGCTAGTCTGAAATGTTGTTCAGAGAGAGGGAAGGTTTTGTGAGTATATTTTCTTCTACAATAAGATAACTGGGGGCAAAGGGGGGACAAAACAGCTTCTCCCCAGTCATAAAACAAAGCAATTACAAACAATAAACGTTAATACCAACAACAAAAACCCAGTGATTCCAAGTTCATTAGTATTTACCAGAATGTAAGACAAGATTTTTTAAGGCTAACCATTTTTACAGTTTCTGGGGTTCTAATTTTTTGCTGGAATTTATTCAACATTTATTCTTACCTACAGAACTCTGCAATGCTACTAGACCATAGCGCCTCCCTTTAAAACAAGGGGCCATATGGGGAGGGAGTTGCTTGGAATCTGTGTAATGGTTGGCAGCATTACTCACTCAAGTGCCACCTTCATTTTTATTACTCCCAAATTCTTTTCCTTTCAAATAATCATATGACAAGCCATGCACAGCCACAATGTATAAGTACATGTTAATATGTGAAGTACTGTGCCAGCGGTATGCTAAACATGAGTATTATAGTTACATATTTAAAATCTTGCAGTCACCAAAAATAAGCTGAAAAGTAGAAGAAACAAGAAACCACACTGCCAGCAGAACTTGCAAGGTTAATTAACATGATAGCAGACAGCTCTTTATACAGCCATAAAGTGAAATATGTTAAACAGAAGAAAACCATCATGACTGTGTGAGGAACAGCACAGGAATGTGGTACAAGGCATATTGCACTCACATTCCAAAGTGCTATGCCAACAGCATGGCACATGCCATTAAGCACTGAGGGGAAAGAGAGGTATAGCTCTAAACATTCTTATCACCTTAACACAAATAGGAGGGTGGGTGGTCAACACACTGCACTGGCTACTCTTCCCCAGGGAAAGAAGATCCAGTACCACCGTACAGGAAGCTTAGTAAGCCTCCAGGCCAGTCAGGGCCAGTCTGGACCAGTACACAGTACCTCGCCCCCACCACAATGAAAACCTGGACTGTCCAGCCCATAATGAAGCACTATACCATCTACGCTATCCCAGCCACCCAAAATGGTATGCAGTATGTACATTACACTGAAGATACTTACTTGAAGAAATATAAATTTTTATCCCTTGAAGCAAGGGGTGTGGCTTATTCAAGGGCATATGATATTCAGGAACACAAGATATTCAAGAAAACAGTCAACTTTCTTGCCAGAAAATTCTTGTAGTAAAACTGATGCAGGTACTGCCAATGTAAATTACAACTACCCTGATCACATACCAGCCCCAAATCCATAAGGTCCCTTGATAAACTCATCTAAAACACACTCAATTTTCCAGGGCTGTTTTAGTCTTACAGTTACTCTACATTCATGTAAAGATGGTGTTTGCAGCTATACAATGACAATGTAAAACAGCAAAAAATACTGCTGTTTAATGCCCAAAACTCAAACTGCATAAAATTAAGAAGATGAATGTCAAATACCTGTAGCATGTCTACACTAGGTGTTACCTGACAACATAGCTGTGATGGACAAAATCTCATTAGAACAGTTATGATTGCAACTAGCAATCAACATCTTGGCCAACTGAGGATCAAGGGGGAATTCGGCCATGACTGCTCCCAGATCTGTCAAGTTGCCATCATCATCCAACGCAGCCAAGTAATTCAGCAACTCCAAAGCTCGCATCAGTGTTTCTGGGGCTAAACACAAAAAATTATATCACTTATCCTAGTAAACTTACTGCAATACACTGCCATGCAATGCTGAAATTGTATAAGGGCGAGTCAAATGACCATGAGACGTGAAGGGGAAAAAAAAAATCCATACTGTGTGCAGCTCCATGCACCACCATGGATTAGACATGTGCACTGTGTGGTAGATCTACCAGTATGTTGAAAAATGACAAAGCTGTACTAAACCTATGTGCACTGAACTGGCTGGTAACAAACTTGTAGGGCTTTCCCATTTGATTCATCTTTGTTATGCCCTTTCTGAAGATTATATCAGAAGAGAGGCATAATACATCACTGTTAACGCAGAGCAGTGAAAATTATTTCATATTGCAATTACAAAACACATGACAGAGACTTCATATGAAAACTTCTGTCCAATCTGGTGCTTTTCATTTAAGTAAAGGCAGTGCACATTTCAGTTAACTGTAGAATTATGTTAACCAACACAATTATACTTCACAATGAACATACAAACACTACCTTGCGAGGTTTCTGATTTTTTTAACATTCACTTTTCTCCACAAATGTATGTTAAAGTACCTGGAGGATCCATGAAATCAAAATGAACCAAGTCATCAATTCCCAACTTCTTAAGTTGCAGAACAACAGAGCCTAGGTTTGAGCGAAGAATCTCAGGATATGTATTGTCTTGCATCTCCTGCTTGAATGCCTTTTCAGTATACAGCCGAAAACACTTGCCAGGCCTTGTTCTACCAGCTCTACCAGCTCTCTGCTGAGCAGAAGCCTTACTGATGGGAGAAACCAGAAGGGATTCCACTCGGATGCGAGGATTATAAACCTATTAGAAGAAATCACCAGATGTGGCCAATGCATAGCAGTCCAATAAGTAACACCACAGTTGTAGGCAATATATAACAGTTCATGTCACCTGAAAATTGGTAACTTTCACAATAATACACTGCAACCCTGATGTAAAAAGAATTTATAAAATTTATGCGCATGCTCATTCTAATATGTATTCATAATATCCAAAAATGTTTGAAATATAGGATCTTCAAAATCATTCCTTACTTAAAGTTATGCATATCAAAACACAACAACAAAATCAACAACTGATATAGGAATAGTAACACAGAGCATCCCACAATGAATAAGCCAAGAAGGAAATCAAGCACCTTTACTGGTAACTGAAATAATGAACTGATTTTGAAAAGAACCAATGAAGCATCCAGGGAAAGTTTCATTTAAGAACACATAAAAGCACTGCAGCCAAAGTGAGAAGGTGCTCCCCCTTGCTGAAAGCCAGCACTCTGTAATAACAGTCCAGGCCTTTTCTGCAGTGCTGGAATAAAGAACTGATGACATTTCTACACATAAAATTGAAAAATTTAATGTTACAACTTTGTCAAAAGCTGCTTATTATTTCAATTACCAGCACAGTTACTTGACTATTGTGGACTGCAATAGCACAGTCAGTATAGTGACTTGCTACACACAGGACTGTTTGGGCTTTGAACCTTGAAGGGGTAAGGTCAACTGCACCTGTCAAAACCAGCCCTAGGACCCATCCATCCTGCTGTACAATGGGTACGGGGTCTTCCCAGGGGTTAAATGGTGATGGCTTGGCACTGACTATCCATACTGAGGTTAAAGAAAGAGCAGAGCTACACCTCTACTCTCCCTCTGTGCCTTCATGACATTTTGTAGGGTGAATTTTACCTTTTACCTTTGCTACCAGACTTTCTTCTTGGTATATCCATTTCCAAAACACTGTATATTCTATCTGCAAGTGGGTATCACAAAGATATGGAATTAATCAATAATACTTCTGTACCACACCATACTGCAGCCAAAAGCAACAAAATGTTTTGACCATTACACAATCAGCCTCTTCACACATACAGCAAAGACAGCAGCAAGAATACTTAAAAGGAGGACAGAAAAGAAAATTCAGGATGTATTTGGAGAAGATTAGGGGGAATTAGAAAAGGAACTATGGATGCAACTGGGATGCTGAAAACAACATCAGAACAAACTCTGGACAAAGATGAAGAATTGAGTTCTTGCTGCACAGAATCGAAGCAGAAATTTCACCACGTAAACTGGACCAAATTAGTGCAGATCCTAAAAGAAACTGGTCTTGACAGCCATGACAGAAGACTGATAAGCAATCACATGTGGATCAGTGTATTAAAGTATGAGTACACCAGCGGGCCATGACCTTGTGCTAATGGCTAAGAAAGAAATGGTGCTACAGGGCACGATGATAGACTAATTTAAATTTAATTTAAATTGGAAACTGCTATGGAATGGAAACAAATGTAGAAAAAAGTAAGGTGATGAGAATCTTAAGATAACACACACAGTATTGAAAGATCAAAAACATCAGAATATGGAATATTTTGGGAAGCATGATAACAAATAATGCAAGATGTTCATGCAAAATTAAATGGAGGATTGCCACAGCAAAAGCAGCATTAACCAAGAAGACTCTCTTCACCAGCAAACTGGACTTTAACTCAAGGAAGAAATTAGTAAAGCAATATATTTGGAACATAACTTTGTATGGTGCAACAACTCGGACACTTCAGAAAATAAACCAGAAATACCTGAGAAGTTTTGAAATGTGGTGCTGGAGGACTAAGATCAGTTGGAGTGTGAAAAATGAAGAAGTATTACACAGAATCAAGCAGGAAAGGAATATCCTACATACCATAAAAAGAAATAAACTAACTTGACTGGCCACATCTGGCTTGGGAACTGCCCTCTAAAACATGTTATTGAAGGAAAGATGGAAGAAAGGACAGAAGTGACAGGGAGAGGAGAAAGAAGAGGAAGCCATTGGACAAGTTTAAAGGAATGAGAGGATACTGGATATTGGAAGAGGAAGCACTAGACTGCACTCTTAAGGACAGACTGCCTTGGAAGAGGGTATGGGACCTGTCATAAGACAGACCATGGAATGAATTTATGAATGAATTGCAGAGGATTTCCACAGTATGTGTACACAGTTAAAAATACTCTCATACTTACACAACTTCCTGCACTCACAACATACTCCTTATTAACTCAATCTGGGTAATCCCATTGCATTTATGCAAAGTTATCAATTATCAACTATTAACTGTCAAATACAACTATTTATAATAACAACCACAATTACACCTACATGCTTCAGCTTAATTTAAGCCATATTCTGGCTGTTTACAATCACAATAACACAAAAACATAAGAACTATATGCCTTGATTGACTGTTACAAAATAAGATCCCAACTTTCAGTACTTCCATTTACCGTTAGATTTAACCATTCAATTTAAAGAACTTATTTACAAAAACATATATTTATGATGGCTTGTCAGTTCCCCTTTTTTAAGTAGTCTGCTCTACTTAACTAACTAAAAGTATAAGATTACTAAAAAAATTGTAATATTGAATATTTTTTATAAACTTGTCTCAAAAAAGGAAGAATACTTGGCCAATGAAACAGTTAAATTTTATGTGGCTCTGGTGGATCAGGATTTTCAGTTCTTCACACATACTGAAGTGCTATGAATTCTGAATTTTTTTTACACAGGTACTGGCTTTCACACTTTTATGTCTAGATTCTACCGCAGCACATGTTCATTGAAAAACTGCAGATTAGCATACAAAATCTTGTAACAGATCATTAGTACAAGAACTTTTTCCATCGCCTTAAAAATACATACACCATGCTACATAAACACAGTGTTTTGAAAGCTACTTCTCTCTTCCACAGGTAAACACATAGTCTCTTAGATAAAATAGGCACATTCATTCTAAATGGGTCATACCTTCACTTATGAGACTCATACATACACATAATAAATATGTTTAAAATACTCCATCTATGTAACACTACATATCACAAACATAGTATAACACATCATTATGGGGATAAAAACATATAAAATACACAGAAACATATATACTTAAAATAAAATATATCTTACACCTACATGTAATTTAGTAAGCACAATCAGCACTCTCTATCGTTGGAGGAGAGAAACACAGTAAGTCAAATATCCAGTACTAATCTGTATCTGATCTCACATTTCACACTGTTTTTAATTCCCTTCTTATCAGTGGCAGCCACATAAATGATTTGAGCTGCTACTTCGTATTTTCTATAAAGAGTAACGGGTCCCAACTGCAAAATATCTGTCTGGTTCCAATCAATCTGATGGTCTTCTTCACACACACGTGCAGACAATTTGGATCTGTCAAAATACCCTTGCCTAATGTTTTATTCATGTTCCTTTATCCTAACACCCAGTGGTCCACTTGTCCCACCAATACATTCTCTACCTCGTCTGTGTGGTATTCTAAATATACACTGTGGTTTGTCTCTTAGCTCCATATTTGGTTTCATTTTTCATAATAGACCCCTATGGTATTTTTTGTTTTGTACACTGTCTTTGTATTGAATCGATTCCCCATTCTTTTGAATTTCTCAGACAATCTTTTAATGTACGGAATTGATACCATGCATACTGGTCTAACGTCATCACAGTTTTGCTTTCTAAGGTGAGGTTTCTTATTGACCGCTATCACTTTTACTGGGTATGCATTAGATATCTTTCTTTATTAACTCTAGTTCAGCTAAATTATTCTGCTTATTATAACAATATATTAATCCTATACATGAAGCTTATCACAACCTTTTTCATCTGTGGAGGGTGGTTGGATTCAAAATGTAGATATCATCCTGTATGTGTGCGTTTCTTATACACTGTCATCTTCAGTGATGTTCCCTCCTTCATAAATAACACAACCAATAAAGGGATAGCAACATCATCTTCCTTTTCCATGATAAATTTTTAATGGATGTTCTCATATCGTTCAGATGATGCATAAAAAGTTGTGTCACTGGCCTTCCTACCCATGAAAGAGCTTACCATATTGCCTTGTTCTTCAAAATGGCAAACAGTATCAAACAGGAAAATCTGTACTGCCTTCATACTTTGCTCACAGCTGAGTGACATATAACATTTTGCATTATGTTATGACCCATCTAATACACATTACCCAGTGTCCAGCAACTTACTTTCAACACTAAAAATTCCATCATCAGGCAATGATACCATTAAGTCTACAAACCACAACTCAGAAATGCAATAGCAATGTTTTAACTTCAACCCTAAACTGGCTTTTAACACTGAGTAGTGATAGCGTAGTTAAAACTGAGTTATACTTGTTAATGGTTTCTTCTGCAGTGTGTTATGTGGAAGTACAGATGTCTGTATGTGCACCGCTGCACGATTTCAATCTTCTAAGAGTGCATTTTTGGGGTACCACTGTCCTGTTTCATGCAACACATGCTTATGAATCATAGTGGAAATACAGAATTCCACATCAACTAAACTGTGTCCTGTGTGGTGAGTGTTCTTCAAAAAGGTGTCAACACATCACTTCAACTTTCACACTGAAGTCTAAGCACTCCTATTTTCTTGCCAAAATCAGAGCTGAACCTTTTTGTAACTTAACCATAAAGTACCACAAGCACAACAATTTTCCACTAGTTAACTAGGAAAGCAACACAACACATAATGACACTACAGGACTGAGGAGAAATGCAAGTGGCATCATGTGACTCACTGGCTAAAAATATGGGGGGAATGACTTTGGAAGGTCTCATGTTGTGATGCATGAAGTCCTAGAAACTACGTAAAATTTTGAGGAGTATATACAAAGCTAATCAATCATGAAATCTGCATGTACTCTACAATGCAGACTTTCTCCTCAAAGGCAAGGGGTGTACAAAGTGACTGGGTTATCAGTATCTTCATAGACTGCCAGCTATAAGAGCATGGGTAATAAAAGTACAAGTACAATCAGTGCAAAACTTTACAGCAAATAGTTGCAAGCAGTAATTCCTTGACATGGTTCTTGCTTTGTGCATGTTTTTCCCACAGATGTAACATTAAGCAAGCGATGCTGCTGATGACTGTTGCCAGTATAATTAATTTTTCATTATAAGCCATTATCATTCTAGTGCAGCTACACTGTACACCTGACCACAGAATGAATACTGCAACTTACACAGAGAAACATTCAGATTAGTAATATCAACAGGTACTTTTAGTGCATGCACCAACTAGCTATGAATAATAAGACCAACAAGCATGAGCACTTGACTATAACTGTAGATGTTGTGCAGTGCCTGGACACCAGACTATGGAAAAACAAAATATTCTGATAACACAACATAAATTTGGGCCCTGCATTTGGTACTGGGTATGTGTGATATCTTGAACCAATTAACATGGTAAATGTGCCAAAAGTGCCTATCAGCAAAATACACTGGTAATAAATTTAATTCATACACATTACCTAATATGCAAGGTCTTTGGACAGAGGCTGAAACATTATGCACCATTCTGCAGTATTTCATTACTGTTCATAATCCACAGTCCAACTCCAAGGGCCAATCCCCTATCTACATGATTTTGTACAATACAAATGGTTTTAGCATACAGACCTAATAATTACTACCATTTACGAGTGTGTTTATTTACAATTTTATAATTAATGCATTTGTATTATATTAAATTAAAAGTAAAAATCAACTACTCTGAATATTTGAAATTAAAACTACCAATAAAAGTTCATAACAAGCAGGCCATATCTAAACTACCATGGCATCACCTCACCACTTCTGAGGCATGAAGCAACCAGTTGCAAAATCTACCACCTGCCACATAAAAGGAAATAGAAACAAAAAACCAAAACAGGCTGCAAGCATATACATGTACAGTAAAACCTGCCTACAATGACCCTTCCTTAAACACTTCCCTGTGTATGTTGTCCATACTTTTTGGTCCTGTCCCATTACCCATAAGCAGCATGTACAAAGTTCCTGCTTAATACAGTTTCCCCTAAATCATTCAATAAGTGAAGAGAAATTGTCATTTTAATACTGTATTTTGGTAATTCAGGCAACCATATTTACATACATTTCACTCTAAAACTACAGTATGTAAATTATACGAAGAAGCAAGGTTATGTTTGGGGCAGTAATTGCAATTCTGTTACAGCTTGGACATAAACATAATGTAACTGGCATTCCCATGCAAAGTGGTAAACATTACATGACAAGCCATCTCAAGCCCAAGCCCGTGCTGCATACTGTACTAGGCTTTTACTGAGCAGTCAACACTCTGCAAACAGTGTATTTCTGGTGATACGAAGTGCCACAAAAAGTGTGCAGAATGGATGATAAGAAAACTCTTAATCAAGCAGAAAGCACTGTCAATAAAACATAACTTGGTATCATTCATAGATTTGGTTCAAATCATTATATTTCACATGGCCACTGCAAAAGAAATGGCCATGCAACTCAATGCACTGAAATCCACACCGTCAAACAAATAAGAAAATCTGTGAAAGTGGGAACATTTCTGTTAAGTGTAAGATAGTGAATAAGATCAATCTGGTATCTTTGGTGGCTCTTTCGGAGAGATGAACGCAATTCAAAGGGGAAACCTTACAGCGCTTGTTTGTTACTCATTTTCCTAACTCGGTGATCAATGAGGAGGTGATGGTCCCTGCCGCTGCTGCTGTGCCAAATATTTGGACTGGCGGGTGGCTGCAAGGGTTGTCACTTATAGGAGAATGAAATGGGCAATTGATTCTTCTGTCCCATACAAAAGTCCAGGAATGGATGGGATATTCCCAGCCCTGATGCAAGAGGGACGGAGGATTGCTCTCCCTTACGTGGTCAAGATCTGTCATGCCTGCCTGGTGAGTGGCTACATTCCAGCTATAAGGTGCCAGGTTAATGTAGTGTTTATACCTAAGCCAGGTAGGAAAAGTGGACCTAAGGATTTTAGACTTACCAGTCTCACATTGTTCTTACTTAAGACCATGGAGAGGCTGGTAGCGAGGTTTCAAGGGATGAAATTTTGGCTTCTGAGTCATTACAACCCAGTCAACATGTTTACTAGGCTGGGAAATCCGTGTAAATGGCCCTTCATCAGCTCATCGTAATGGTGGATAAGGCTCTTGACTAGCAGAAGACAGCTCTGGGTGTTTATTAGATATAGCAGGGGCATTCAAAAACACCTCATATGACTCCATGTGTGCTGCTCATTTTTAAACATGGGGTTAATTACACCATCATATGGTGGACTGCAGCTAACCTGGAGGACCGCCTGGCTGTGGCAACTCTAAGTGAATTTTCCCAAAAAGTTGTGGTATCTAGGGGTTGCCCACAGAAATATGTGTTGTCACCGCCCCTACGGTTCCTTGTTGATTATTTTATAGCAAGTTTCAATGGGGGAGAAATACATACTCAAGGTGATGAAGATGGCATTTGTCTTCTAGCAGTGAGGAAATTCCCAAATACAGTATCGTGGCTCATACAATGGGCCTTTCATACTGTTGAGATATGGTGTGACAAGGTTGGGTTGTCAATTAATCCCGACATGATTGAGCTCGCTGTATTCACAAGAAGGAAACGCCCTGGTTTCTTTGAACCACACTTTTTTGGGGTTACTTTACATTACTCTATGTTGGTCAAGTATCCCAGGGTAGTCCTGGATTCTTTGCTGACTTGGAGGGTGCATATGGATGTCAGGATAAGGAAGGCTCACAGTTTATTGTGGACCTGTAGGAGGGCCTGTGGTGTGATGTGGCGCCTGAGTCCCAAGGTGGTCCACTGGTTCTACATCTCTATCATTAGGCCATCCATCACTTTTGCACCATTAGTTTGGTGGCTTGACTGTCAAATGGCTAGTGCCATGAAAAGACTAAGCGGAGTACAAAGATTTGCATGCTTAGGGACGACAGGAGTGATGTGCACCACTTCTACTAGTGCTATGGAAGCATTAACTTGCCTTCCCCCCACTGAAGTTGGTAGTTCAGAGTGAGGCAAGGTCAGCTGCGCATCATCTCTTGAGTCCGGGATGTTGGTCTTACCTTCACCCCAGTTAAGGACATACTGATGCGGCTTCAGCAGTCAGATCCCATATTTCATATGGGGGTCGATGTTATGAGGCCAGCATTTAATACTGAACCCAAATATAGGGTTACTATGTGGACTAGAAAGCAATGACCACAAGACCTGTAACTCCTCCTATAGTTAAAGGGCTCATCTATTTTACAGATGGGTCAAGGATGAAGGAGGGGACCAGGCCTGGAGTCCATGGTCAATCTGTGGGAAGAAGGCTCAGTGTTTCTCTAGGTAGGTCTGCTACAGTTTTTCAGGCTGAGATACATGCTACCCTAGCCTGTGCTTATGAAATTCAAATGAATGTTAGACAAGAAAAATATGTATTGGCTCTGACAGTCAGGTGGCTCTGAAAGCTCTTCAGGCAGCCAAAACATCTTCTCCATTGGTACGACAGTGCCAAAAGACACTGAATAATACCTCTACCCAGCACACTGTGGAGCTGTATTGGATCCCTGGACATAGTGGAGTACAAGGAAATGAAATTGCCGACAAGCTCACAAGAAACGGTTGTTTAAAGTTTGGTGGATCTGAGGGGTCCTTGGGGGTCTCTAGGCAGAATAAAGAAAAAAAGATAAAAAGCTGGATGGATAACCAGCATTTGGCAAGGTGGTGAGTTCTTAGCAGTGCTCAGGGACAGGCTTCAGAACTGATTTTGGGCCCTACTCCGGCTGCAGAGACCAAACTTTTCTCCTTTATTAGGACACAATCCAGGGTTGTTGTTGGCCTTCTTACTAGACATAACACCCTGAGAAGACATCTTCATATAATGGGGCTGACCAGTAGTCCCTTAAGTAGGAGGTGTGGAGCAGAGTATGAAACTTCAGCCCACACTCTCTGTGAGTGTGAAGATTTGGCTTCACTCAAACATGTATATCTGGGCTTTTCTTGGATCCAGAGGACATGAAGAGTTTAGTCTGGGGGACATCTTGAACTTCAGCAAATGAAAAGGGCTCCCCTCTAATGGTATCATATTATGGGGCACAAAGGGCCTGTTTTTGAGGCAGAGGTGCATCGGGACTGTAAGGGCTTGAATCGAATTGCTAATCAACCAATATAGTGAAGCACCAAACATCATACAGCACTGCTGCTGCGTTTCACACAGAAACATTTGCAGTGCCTGACCCATTCAAAAATCATACTGGCATAACACTGAACATTAAACATGACTGCACTGCAGCATTTTGTGTGGGGTATCTCAAGGGTGCCTCAACAAATATCGAAAAACTTTTGGGACATGGAGAATTGCATTCTTCAATAAACAGAAAAAATTATGCAGGTATCAGGTAATTTCTTCAAGAAACTCTGAATATTTTGTGTAATGAATGTGTTATGTGCTAAAAAAATCCTTGTCTCCCATTCCAGTAATTTGAACTGTTTGATTTTTAACAATATTTATTAAGACCAACTAATTGCACATACTTGTCAAACCATTAAAATCACATTATCTGATTAAAATGGATTTAAAATATCTCCTACATGTTTCAATCCCTCTATGGGATCATCCTC
>Ga0123354_10008850_pt1 | contig 15352 bp, 3 predicted proteins | sample TergutLab28metaG_2_FD_97872 | JGI IMG/M metagenome (GOLD analysis project Ga0123354, IMG submission 97872) | Labiotermes labralis P4 segment gut microbial communities from Petit-Saut dam, French Guiana - Lab288 P4 | ecosystem: Host-associated > Arthropoda: Insects > Digestive system > Gut ...
GCATTACACAGCCTCTGGTATCATCACACCTATAGGTGTGATGATACCAGAGGCTGTGTAATGCAATTTTGACCTCCTGATGATGAGCACATGTGCTCGAAACATGTAGAGGCATGAAATAAATTGATTGCAAAATAAAAAATTTTGTGCATCGAGTTGGTTAGTTACTACGATAAATATACCGAGATGCACGGTCAGCAAGACTTAAAAAAATTGTGTCTGGCAGTTTTTGTGCTCGCTAACGATCTGTCTGATCCGCCTAAAAGAACACAGATTGAGGTGCTGAAGGACCGAGTTCTGAGGAGAACACTTCAATCTCAGAGGCAAGGCGTGATAATACAATAGAGAAAAATGCGTAGTTATGAGCTTTATTACTTATGCTTGTCGATAAGTATTGTCAGGGTGACGAAATTGAAGAGGATCATTGCAGTAGGATATGTCGCCTATACGGAAAAGAGAACTTGCCTAACAATTTTGGCACTTCCAATGATTAGCTCTGCTCTTATAGTAAGTTATTTGTTAATAGACCCTTCTATTTTATAAGGTTTATATTCTAAATGTGAAAGGGGTGTGTAAAAGTTACGGATCACAACAATGGTAAAGAAATTTTCTTTCCGAAAACATCTGGAGAATAAGAAGTGTTTGAAAGGCTGATATTAAAATACGTGTTTGGGAACTAAATAATAGCTATGTTCATTGGATTTTGCGTGCTGAGTATTGCTGTCAGTTGTGAGCTTCAAGACAATAACCTAGAGGTTTTTGAAGATGAGGGCAGCGGGTTCTTTCGATAGGTCTGGGTCAGATTACCCCCTCACACATTGTCGTACCCCGCCAAAAATGAAATCCTCAACGGTGTTGAATATTCTGTGTTACATAACAAGGAATGTCCTGAATTGTTAAGTGTCTAGTGCTTGATGGGCCAGTTTCGTCGGTGCTCATCACAAGCTTGTATTACCCTTCCACAGTTTGTCTCTTTCGACACTTCCTTTTCCGTTCTAAATTATCTTAGATTTTGACGAATTTAATACGGCGTCTGAAATGAAAATTGCCAGCAATTCTACCAACTCTTTCTTGTGTCGGAAAATTTTTTGAATGCTGTAAAGTCATTATTACATGTGTCTGAGGTTTATCTTGTTACATGAACATTTTTTACCCACTACAAATTCTTCTTTTCATCTTATGCAAAGCAAAATACGACAATGGGTTGTAGAGATGTGCCATGAACAGTACAGAATGGATTTATCGCTGAACTCAGAAACGAAGTTGTAATTCATTGCTACTTATACTAGCACGGACAGCATGCAGTGGTAAATTATGGTAAATTGAAATCATCAGGAATTAGAGGCCATAAGCCAATTTCTGGCTCTTTCCGTCTTCATGGGTTGTGTTCTCCCACTCTTTTGTTTGGGCGAAATCCTTTTATTTACCTTGTTGACGTGTATTATCCGATCATCCATCCGACAATTCCATTGCAGATTTCGGGTAGAAAATTGGTTTTCCTTAGATTTGCTACCGACGTTTGGTAGAATAAGACGAACTGTGGGGCTACCATTTCACGTCTTCCCGTCAAGCCTACTGCTGTACTGCGACCCGAGCAATGGACTGCCTCCTCCACCTTATTCTCCATAGCAGAGAACGCAGATGAGGGTGTAGGGTGAAATACGGAAATATAGCAGTGGATAATACGTACTCGTATAATACTTGACTTCACGTGGATGTCTGCTTTATTCAAAATATCATTTAGACGAGTGTTTGCCAAAGTGTGCTCAGCGGATCCCAAGGGACACGTAGATTTATTTCTGTAATGGCTACTTTGAAGTGTATTTATTCTTTTTTTTTTTGTGGTCCTTAGACCCGATATCGGGTCATGGCCTCCTCTTACGGGGATTCGTGATCACACTCAATGGACACAAATCACACTCAGTACGACTCCTCCGGACGAGTGATCAGACCTTTACCTGACAACACATAACACTCACAACAGACAAACATCCATGTCCCCGGAGGGATTCGAACCCACAGTCCCAGCAACCACGCCTTAGACCGCGCGGCCACTGGGATCGGCGCTTGTTCTTTTAATTTCTTAAAGAAATAATGTTTTGTTATAATTAATCGTGGAACTGCTTGAATTGGCGATGTGTTTATATCGTACGACCTGAAGACACCTAATTAAGAAAGCCTGTACCCACGAAGCGAGCAACAGTCAGTTTAATTAAGGCCAAGTTATGCACTTCATTGTTACGTAAGCTATTGCTATGTGTTCGTATCTATCTGAAATCAGTTCTGAGATATAAATTTTTAATCTAGGATACCTGTCATCCACACACTCCACGTTTATGTGAACAAGGATGTGAGAATCCGTGGTTATTTTTCGAAGACAAAAGAGGTCCGCGAACAAAAATGTTAGTGGTACATGATTTAGACTTAAACAAATCCAGCGACTTGAAATCTCTGTAACGGATATTCCCTTTAATTCTTAATACTCTAAGCTTATAGTCGTGTAGCCGTACATGAAAGAATCTCTATTTTTGGAATTTACGTGTCATCAAGCAGGGTTTAGTGGAGCTGAGATAATGGTCTTGTGAAATATTCAAAAGCTGAAACTAGAGCTTTGTCTACTTTGTTCCCCTGTCCACTGTGCTTTCGTGTGACTCTCTTTCTCAGAGACACACTCAACCACACATCCATTATAATGCTTCATTCCCTATTTCCTCCAGAAGCCGTAGGAGATTTAAGCCAGCGAATACAGTGTGCCTGATTTGCAGCAAACGAGCAAATTATTTAGGTTACATTTCGGAAGTTATTTTACTTCGTGATAATAATGTGGCGGTTACAGTTTTGTTGCCAAAAATAAGAAGTTCCATTTTTGGAACTGAGATTATAATTTAACCAACTTTATTACTTCTATTTTAGGCGCATTCAAAAAGTTGCGAAAAATCGGCTATTAGCTTCGTCATGTCTGTCTGTCCGTGTGGAACTACACGGCTCCCACTGGACGGATTTTCATAAATTTTATATTTGAGTTTTTTGTGCACGTCTTTTCGAGAAAATTAAAATTTCATTACAAGAACACAAGAATATCGGGTACTTTACATGAAGACCAATATACATTTTTGATCACATCTCGCTCAATTCTTCTTGGAGTTTTAAATGTTTCAGGCAAATTTGTAGACAAAATCAAAACACACTTTTATGTTCAATAATTTTTTTCGAAAATTTTGTCGTTTATGAGAGAGATAATATGGAAAATTACATAATAATAATAATAATTTACTGCAATTGGGTTGTTACCCGGTGGCAGTGGTTATTTTACGTGTATACAAAATATGAAATTGGTTACTGTATTGTAGGGCCTGACAGGCCACAGATGGCAATATGGCGCATGCACGTTGGGTACTGGATAACTAAGGTTACCAACACACTCGGACTATGTAATGCTTATTGGTTTTGCACTGTAATAGTAGATCACGAAAGCACCTTAATGTTTCAGTGGGCCAGGACCACATTATCGGGGCTTCACGATCACACGCAGACGCACCACGCTCGGTAGGACTCCTCTGGACGAGTGATAGGCCCGAAGCAAAGACTTGTACCTGACAAGACACAACACTCACAAGAGACAGATATGTATGCTCCCAGCGGGATTCGAACTCGCAATCCCAACAAGCGAGCGGCCGCAGACCCACTCAGACCGCGCGGCCACTTGAATCTAAATACAACAATAATCAGGCAAATGAAGTCACAAAATGCCTCACGTTGTGTAAGGCTACGTATTTCAATGTAAGTGTATGGAGCTTTCTTCTGCCACATTAATTTAATCTACAAAAGCGATGGGTGTGTTTAAAGACGGTACTGGCAGTGTATTGGTAGGAGTCTGTTGGTCCCTGTATAGCTGATTTTATTCATTAATCCGTTTACTTTAGCTATAGTAAGTGCATGAACATGACAATGACAATTACGCCACATGCCATTAGGATAGTTCATTTCATAACCAATAATTTATTTCTCCTGTCAGGTTGAGTGCGGTTTTCGCGATAATTACACTTCCGTTCTTGAGTTTATAAACTTTGCTGTGGGGCTGGTACGTGGTTTTCCAGGCGGTATGACCACCGTTAGGCACTTCTGAAATGTAATTAGAGAAAATATGTGAAATTACCGTGACACGCATTACGTCGATTACAAAAATTACAGGATCTCGAAAGTTTCAGAAATAATGAATTAAAAAAAGTTTGTCCTTCCACAATAACAACAATAAGAAGCCTGTAACTTTCTTATTTAAGAAGCATTTCACAGTATTCAGGTGAAGAGTTACAAATATTTTCACTTACACCCTGTAGGTAGTATTAAGAAAATATTTGTCCCTATAATTTTTAGAGTATTTGATTATTTCCCTCTTTTAATTAGACATACAACCACTAGGGACAATTCGTCTGGCATTTTGTATGCACACCAACAGATATTAAAAATAACCAAAAATAAAAGTTTTGTTTCAGAAGAAGAAGAATACTTTGACAGCTTATCATAACAGCTTTGACGTTTTAGGTCTTTGAGGAAATAAATACGTCGTTAAATTCGTTAAATCCGATGGATTGAACAACAAGTATCCTGTGTGGGCTTAGCTGTCTCATGCATTATTCTGGCTCTTCCATAATGTTTCATAGCTGCTGATCCTTTCATCTTCCCTGTATTATTCATGAAATTTTTGCCCCTTTCAGAATTTTTATGTTTCATTATTTTTACAGCCTTGTTTCCTACTCCTTGGACACCGTCGTCTGCATTATGAACTTATTTATCCGAAGCTCTTGTATACAATTTTCCGACCTTCTTTTCAATATAGCGCGTTCTTCCTTATAATTTGTTCTTTGTTCGTGTGATTTTTTTGGGAGAAATGTTAAATAAACTAAGTTGTTGCCTCGATAATAATGGGTCTGTTATCATTTAATACTTTCAAGCCTCTTTTGTGTTTATACGTATTTCCTGAACCTTTTTTGCTCGTTGTTATTTATTTGAGATCGGAGCACACTAAATGTACATTCATATTTGTAAATCTTTTATCCAGATGATATTTCAAAAATATCGTTATCCGATATAATACTGTTTGACTATATCGGAATTTTATGTTTATGGTTCCGTGCAATGCTGATCTATATTAATAATTGTCCAACGAGATGGAACATAAAGCAGTCTATTTATTATTCTGCAAGTTCACTCTACATGTTTCGGGTGTCAACAACACCCATCATCATAATTACACAAAAACTGTAACTACAGCCTCCGTTACTGGTCGTATTTTTTGTACAGCTACTTCCTCCTAACGTGGCCAAGTCCTAACTTGGCCACGTTGGCCAAGTTAAGACTTGGCCACACTGGAGGAAGGTAGCTGCACAAAAAATATGACCAGTACTGGAGGCTGTAGTTACAGTTTTGTGTACTCCTGATGATGGGTGTTGTTGACACCCGAAACATGTAGAGTGAACTTGCAGAATAATAAATAGACTGCTGTATGTTCCATCTCGTTGGACAATTATTAATATTTATCGGGATTATTATTCTTATTCTATAAATAATTTAATAATCTAATTAATAGCTCTGCGGAATGTGATGTTTGCCTCACATTGATGCCCAGTGATACGTTCCTTGAAACAAGGCTTTCTATCGGTTGGTCTCCTGTCCTCGGTACATGCCGAAGTACAAATAATCCTATCTTTCACGCAGCCCTAGTTGTTGTTTTTTAATCTCGATTCTCTGCACCAATGTAACGAAAAAAATTATGGGGAAAAGAGAGAGTTTATTTTTCAAAAGTTTCAATGTTATTTTACTCTTATACGACTGGAACAAATATTGATTTAGTTGTATCTGATCTGATTCTGGTATAACCTAAATTAAATCACAATTTCTGATGTAGTCTCAAATACTTGCTACGTTCCGATTTTGAGGAATTGCAGATTACAGACTCACTTACATACAGGCATCACATCTATCCAACAAATTAATTGAAATAAAATACGCAGCTCAAAGCATGTCATTATGCAATGAAAAAGTTATTTCCTTCGGATATCCGCACAGAATCAATAGATATAGATTAGGTTTAGTTATTCTGAAATCATATATAAAGATTAATTTTGTTTTTAGCTTTTTTCTTTCTTACAAATATTAGACGTGAGATCATAGTGTGTAGGAATCTCGCACCATTTGAACCTGTGAAACAGTGGATCGACCTATTTTGACCGAATCTGAAACTTTCTTCCGCCTCGAATATCTTACTGAACGAAGGCCTAAAAGACCTATACAAGCAGCCGGTGTTCTAAACCCATTCCTACTGTGTAGAACACAGAAACGCATAACATTTGAAATTATATCTGTATTTCTTCCAAATATATGAGGTAGATTTTATAGTTACCGATACGTAAGCCACGTGGCAGTGATTGCCAAGAGCATTCTGTGTCTATGGAACATTCGAGATGTACCTACACCTCTCTTGTTTCTGCAGCCACTACAGTTACCGACGAAAAGTTATTTGTAGGGTGAAACGCCGTTTATGGTACAATAAGCGACCGTTCTACCTACAAATAATTTCCAATAAGTTTTCAGTTGCATATTCGGCGAAAGTATGATTTCATATTATCCGTGAAGGGATATATATAAGATTGAATGAATAGAATTTTGGAAAATGTCTTTCTTCCTAGTTAGGTTCCACAAAACCTAGGCTTATGGGAGTGGATGTATGTCTGCACGCATTCTTCACCTTAGTAGTCAATGGAGTTCAGCTTCAGGCTCCAGTTTTTTACCCCCGTTGAAGTATCTGGCAGTACTTATTGAATAGTAGGCTGTGTGTGTCACCCAAAAGTTCGATCGGACACTTTTGAAGGAGAATTAAATGTGCGATTTTCACGGGAATCGAGACGCAGTCACTACACTGACTGCAAATTGTATGGGTATTGGGCCGCGCATCATTGTGTTAACTGAAGAATAAGAACCAACTAGATGCTACTTATTGTTTTATTATACTTAGGATAGTCTCAATATGTTTCGGGCATAGTAGTGCTCGAAGCATGTTGAGCCTATCATAAGTATAATAAAACAGTAAGTAGCATATAGTTGGTTCTTATTCTTCAGTTACTGTACTGACTAAGCTATTCCGGCGGATTCAATGAAAGTGTTTTCTGTGGACACCGTAGCTGGCTTTCACAAATGTAATATTTTCCCGCTGCTGCTTCAGCGGTCTCTGTACTAATTGTACAGAATGACATGGAACTGTACATTCTTCGAATCGACGAAGCCTAATTAGCGCATTGCCGTCCTGCATTCACGAGGAGTACCTGCATTTTCGATGTAGGATTAATTGCGAAGTGTCGCCTTTGAAGATCGCTTCGGTGGGGAACGCAATATCAGCGGATGGAGTTGTCTCCGAGGAATTTGTAATAATAGAGCTGGGAGGTAATATCTCCAGCAAGTCTGTGTTTTCGATAAAATTTCCCATGTGGAATTTTCCACTGCCCCGTTTCAGTGCAGGACTTCCATGGTACTTTTTCAATATACAGGGCTTCCTACTATTATTTTGCCCGACCTTTTGCAAGTGCAGGATCTGTTAGTGTTTGGACTCCTCTCATTTTACGAAGACTGAGGAATCGTGGCTCGATTCTCGGCGAGAAAAATAAATTTTTCTTCTTTCCATCGTCGAGACAGGCTCGGAGATCTACCCAGCTTCCTAATTAAAAGATGCTGGGAATTATGTTTTTCCGAGAATAAAAGGCCGAAGCATGAAGCTAACCCCTCGCCTCTATCTAGTGCAGAGGTTTAGAACGTGTGGAGATGTACCTCCAGTCTCTCGTGTACATGCGATCTTGCGACCTTTATTAAGTTCAGAGAGGGATTCATCTCCACTTTTACCTTTAACTTAAAAGGGACCAGGAGCAGAGAGTTAGAATATACTAGAATGCCAGCAACCTTAGTATTAATAAAATTTGACAATATTATCTACTTGCCGGTCCCAGTGGCCACGCGGTCTAAGGCGTAGGTCTACGGCCGCTCGCCTGCTAAGATTGTGGGTTCGAATCCCACTGGGGGCATGGATGTTTGTCTGTTGTGAGTGTTGTGTTTTGTCAGGTAGTGGTCTCTGCGACGCACTGATCACGAATCCAGAGGAGTCTACTGAATATATATATGTATATATATATATTTACTGCAATTGGGTTTTTACCCGGTGGCAGTGGTTGTTTTACATGTAAACAAAACATGAAATTACTACTAGATAATTGGTTACTACTAGATAAATGTGATGCGTCATTGTGTGTTATCTAGAAACCTCAAGAATGAGGAGGACATGACCAGCGTTCGGCCGCAGCGCCACAGAAAAAAATATTATCTACTTATGTAAGAGTACTATACTATTATGTGGTTCCTCTCTTAGTTAAGTCGTTCTTGCTAAGTGAATTATATGTCAGAGATAAATGCATAGACCACCTGCTTTTATATTCTTGGATCTAAATGTCGGAAACATAAATATAGTCAAGAAAAGCACCGACGCTGTATTAATCACTAAAAGGAGATAGTTTTAGAAGTAAATGCTGACAATGGAAATAGGTCCTTCACGTTCGCAAGTCGTCATCTTTGCTACAACACTGTGGCAGGACACTCATATATCAAACAGTCATTCAGAGGAAGTGGAAATTGAAGACGAAAAAAAAATAAAAAATGAATGTACTGTAGAACCGATTATTTTCCTTTAAAGAATTTTGCTTTCCTTTTCCGCATTATGTACTTTCATTATACATGTTTGGGTATTTACAAATTTGAAGGACCGGAGAAATTTTAATTTTGTGGTGAGGTTTATAATAGGTAATATATTTTGCCTTACTTATTGGCACAGATATTTTAGAATTTCAGTAGTGCTCAGATCTGAATTTCACGTCCTTCAACATAAAACGTTCTTCTTACACCAGATTATTTTTCTAGTAATATAATATTTGGAAAATATTTTACCAGAAACAATTTGCTCCAAGCTTCCTGAAATATTAACTTTCAGAAATTCGTATCTTGCTCTTTTTTATAAGGACCAGATTCCTTTCTAGTTTTTGGCGTGGGAGTAAAGAAGGAAGTTCGTAAGAGGGGAAGCTCTGTGCGTCTACTACCACGCGCAGTAAATTTTACTTCCCTTTAAATAATGGAATATCTGAAATTTCTATCATATTACATTGCAGGAAAATCTCGTTTAGTGGGTAAAAGCACTGTAACTTGTAGAATGCAGTAAATGTTTGAACAGATCTGAAAGATAATTTTGTAAGATATTGCACGCACCGACTAGGCGAGTTTTTTTTTTAAGGATATTGTAACTGACGGGCAATATTTTCAAGGCTTCTGAGAACGTTTTAATATACTTCACTAAGTGATTTGTTATCCGGGCCTGCCAAAGGTATTTCGATTATATTTTGTGTTAGGGATTTACACTAGCTGAATGAATTCCAATGGGATTCATAGACGGCCGCATACCACACACATGAAATTAATCAAATTCAACATATGTAACAAACTAATCATGCACAAAAATTAAACACAATCGACGCACTCTTTCTTTCCTACATGTTTCGGCTATCCCGGTGTGCCATCATCTGGGAATCAATCAAGTTTAGCTTGCGAGAGTGTAGAACTTCGTACTGGGGAGACAAGTGACTCCAATCTGTACTTCATTATTAATTATACAGTCTAATGGAATTTTATTTTATGGAATTAATTTCTTTGAAGTAGACTTTGTTTGCTGCATGAAGGACAGATAAATGTGACGTATCGAGAATTTGATAACACGGGCGGTGGGGCGGATGGCCTGTGGCCGAATACATTACTGTGTTGCTGGACTTAGGATTGCAACTTGACTCCCTCTTTACATGTACACATGCTGTTCAACTGACGTGATCAGTCCCGAATGGTACCGGCTCTTCCGGAGAGCAACTACTGCATTAGTCTGATTTTTATTGGACCGTGCATCATTGTGATAACTGAAGAATAAGAAACCAACTAGATGCCACTTGTTATTTTATTGTACTTCTTATAGGCTCAACATGTTTCGGGCATTACTGTGTCCATCATCAGGAGCTCGCGACTATGCTGTTGATTACCACATTGGTCGTATCGTTCTTGGTTTGCTGTATGTTGGAGGTTAGGTGCATTTAGGCTGGACTGGTGTCCGGGTTGAAGGCTCAAGCCTGCAACCCGGACAAGCCTCTTCACCCTAAGTGGCATATAGTTGGTTTTTTATTCTTCAGTTACTGCATAAGTCTTAGAGTTTCTGCATAATATTTGAAGGTTTTACGATACTTGTGAATAATGAACCATTCATAAGGCGAGAAGGTATTATTGCTAAATAAGTTATTATTCTGCCATTTTCATGAATACCCTTGGCAAGATCTCTACTCGTTTCCTTCAGTTAGCCGGTATCCGTGCTGAGAATTCAAACCTGAATCTCCCGAACACATAGAGGGTTTGCTAATCATCCAATCGCGACAAGAATTAAGAATAGTCTTAAATTATTGTAAAAATTTTTGATTAGGAAACCAACTGAAAACTCTTGTTTCGATTACCAGCAGAGTTTACTGGTATCTATGCCTAAGGCCGTCAATCCTACGGATACAATTCAACTGGAAAAAGGTGACTCACTATGTGTGGGTTAGGATGAAAAGAGCGAGAGGCTAATTCGTGATGTTTATCTAAGAGCGAGGTTAAGAGCACACACGGCTTCGATTTATAAGCCGTGTTTCATAACGTGACTGTCTAGGGGCTATATGACTGGTGGGGAAGACACTTTTTAATGTATCAGAACAAAACTTGTGGGGCTCACATAACACCTGACCCAACTGGGATCGAGGTTAGAGCAGTTGGAACTTGCATCCAACCATTCACAGAGGTCCAAAATGCATGCACTGTTACTCTCACAGCCACCACACACCTTGTGTGCAAGGTGTTTAGGTAGAAGCACAACTTCGTATTTGCATACGTCAGAAGTAATCAGTCCAGAGACATGCCCTTATGGGTCGGATGCAAAGAAATCTGCACGTGTCTTACTGTGAATTTTTTCTACAGCGAATTCATGGGGTAGAACATGTTGAGTGTTTTTAAGGTCTGAATGGATGGGTTATTTCCTTTCTCTCAGAGCCATCACCACGTTTGTCTCGTGTCAACTTGGTTTATTCCGGTTGCGTGGATCGATGGCGCTCAAACAATAGCCCGTAGCTGGCAGGCATATTTGTGTTTCTGGTGTGTCAGAGATTGTGTTTCATGTCATATTAGGCAATGTGCTTCCCATACGTGAGAAACAACAGTCAGTGTTAATTAGGTAGTTATATTTTATTGTTGGTTCATTAGTAACCAAGAATATTTGCACGCACGTTCGCTTCACGCTTGGCTGTTTGCCAGTAAAATACAAGCATATCAAAATTACCAGTAGCTCCCTCATTATTAAATGCCGGGCTCAAGCGCTTCCGAATGGAAATTTACGTTCTTTGTCGTGAGTTTTCATCTCATAAACCCTTTGGTATTTCTGCTGAACTTCTTTATTTCTATTTTATAATAATTCAGGACAGTATTTGAATAAAAATGAGTCCAACGACAGTTATTTTCTTTGTCTTTCGCTATTCAATATTTCCATATATCTCCTTTCTCACACTACAAAAAGCCCTGATTATTAATTAGAAGCGTTTTGTTATGGAAAATGAGACAAAGTAACGTAAGGTGCAATCAGTCACTTGTTTCCTTCTCCTGTGCTACTCTCAGAGTAGTGAGTTGGACTGTTACGATTTTCTGGCATTGATAAGACAAAACGTATTTACACAATTTCTATGACCGAACCACTTTTCAACCATTTGCGCTATGATATGAAATGAACTGAACTGCCTGCATGTACAATCCAGAACGTTAGTTAAATATTTAGTTATAGATGAAAATAACGTGTGATTACGTACTGAATGTGAATCTTCATTTTTTTTTTTTTTTTGCTTTTACGACCATGTCCAGGACAGTACAATTAATGCAATAGGTTTCTTAAACTAATGTAATATTATTCAACTTTTGCTTCATAACCGCAGATATACCTTTAACATTTATTCTTTCGGATAGCTAGTGCCTAGAAATATATCCTTTCCCTAAAATCTTTAATCTCTGGTACACATAAGTATAACTTAAATTAATAAATTCTGTTTTTTCCTGCAGCTTGTATTTACGTACTTTGTACTATTCGCAAAATAAACCACTTTAACTACAGGATATTTGTAGTGGAGAAGGGTTGTGTTTTCTGTAAGTTAGTAATTAAACTTTTAAATATTATTTAGGTGAAATTAATTAGGAGAAGATTTAACATTCTTTATACTTTCTTATTTCTGCTTTTCGACTGCAGTAATTACACAGCGGGACATTTGCAATACTAAACAGAAAACTCGAATTAGCACTATACGTCCTTGTGTTAATGCTACAGACAATTACTAACGTAATATTTTCCTACAAACTTCTGAGAAATGCTAAACGCTATCTCGCTTTCGATTAAAAGTATATAATACGTGTAACTGTAAATTCATCGCTTTGTTTGTTATATCGTGTTAATGCACAGAGACTGAAGTTTTGTCTTTATGTTCCATCTTCATCGTCGTATTTCGAATCATGGCTTCAAATCAACTAGACAATCGTAAAGATCTCCTTCCTATTTGAAGATAGTCCATAATTTCTTTTGAAACCTCATTAATATTTCAATCTAAGCATGTCATGATAAAGAAATGTATATTAATAATTGTCCAACGAGATACAACACAAAGCAATCTATTTATTATTCTGCAAGTTCACTCTACATATTTCGGGTGTCAACTACACCCATCATCAGGAGTACACAAAACTGTAACTATAGTTTCCGGTACTGGTCATATTTTTTGTGCAGCTACCTTCCTCCAGCTTGGCCAAGCTTGGGAGGTAACTGCACAAAAAATATGACCAGTACCGGAGGCTGTAGTTACAGTTTTGTGTACTCCTGATGATGGGTGTGGTTTACACCCGAAATATGTAGAGTGAACTTGCAGAATAATAAATAGACTGCTTTATGCTGCATCTCATTGGACAATTATTAATATAGATCAGCGATGCACGGAACCAAAACATAAAAGAAATGTGTTGTTTTTTAGAATTCCAACTATTCATCACGGAGAGAAAGTATCGGTTTGAGACCTTTATTATTCATTCACAATTTTATAAGATGTACATTCTCTAACTCTATATGTCAAATCATTTTACCATTAAGGCTTGTACCTATTTTATCTGCACAATAAATACACAATATTAAAACTATCTCAGTATCTTATTAAATAGGTCAGTGGGTTAAACGTGTTGTTTTGAGAACATAGCTTTGGGTTAAATCACGGCGACTTCATGTGACGTTCGTGGTGGCAGAAGTGTTTGGGTTTCCCTCCGAATTTCTTCAGTTTTCCCTTGCGGATCATCATTCCACTATTGACCCATAATCATCCATCAAACCTACGCCCCAGGTGTGCGATAATATTGACATGGCATCAAATGATCACTTCCTTGGTCCTTAACCTAACATATAAGAACATGCACATAACCGGTTAAAGAATAATGAAGCAACATTTAGTTGAATTTTTTTACACTGTCCTGCTCCTTATTATTTATAAACAAACATTACTTCCATAATTCGTGTTAAATGCGTAGTGGTATTCTGACATTTTCTTAGAAAGGCTGAGAAAAAAAACCAAGAAAAGCCTCAGCTGAGGCAGTTGACACCTAGCAGAATTTCGAAACGGACTCCTCGCTTATGCATGTCAGAAGTGTTTAAGTCGGAGCCAACGCATTTGGTGCGCGTGATTTTTTCACGCAGGTACTCTGTATGTCGTCGAAATGGGACACGAAAACTGCTTTCTTTCGGAAGAGGCACACACATATTGATGCTGTGCTGTCATATGTAGAAATTACCACGCTGACGGAATTCTATTCCTCTGAAAGTGGAGAGTGTTTAGACAGCCTCTTGTCGAATGCCCCATTGCAACGTTTTCTGCATGAATGCACAGAAATATTCCACACTATGAATCGTTCCAGACGCATTCATGACACTTGAAGCAGACAGCAGACGCAAGGAGATAGTCTTCAGTGTCACATAGGCGTGTCATATTCATGCGCTGTTACGGGAGGTGGTGTCTTAGGAAGTACGTACGTTAATTGATGCGTACTCTATAGACAACTGAACATAAAGCCCGATGTGAATAAGACAGATTTAACAGCTGCTTTCAACACCTTTACGTGAGTCTATTGTCATTCAAAGTAAATGCCATGGCGTAGATAAGGTCCCAGCAGATTTCACTGCTGGGGGTGTCCCCAAATATACAGAGCACTAAAGTGTACTGTGTGTTCTTTCAGGCTGGGCTCTATTTCTGTTAATTCTGAAACCTTTTTGTGAGATCAGGGAGTAACTTCGATCATGATTACAGGGGAGGAGGAGGGAGGGCAGTTTTTTTAGTTGGGAGACGGTTTCCATTTATGGAGTTGTTTGGTGGAGGGAGGGGAGGCTGAAAAGTTATATACAAATCAGGCGCAATGCGTGTCGTTTGTAAAGTTAACAGTCATTTAACCAAATATATCTGCAGAAGTGGGTACACTTTTACATAAACCATTAAACTGTCTTGTCAAATACTGACCGAATATCGACTCTAATTTCAGACGAGGCCTGCAGCAACCCCGTACATCAGTGTGTGCTGAAATGTCGACAGGAGACAAACTGTTAGGAAATTTATTTCATTACGGAGCCTGCAGTTGGAAAGAGTCTAATATGTGAAATTAATATGTTTGTCACGATTTACTGCCATTGTGCTATACCTGAGCCGTCTCTGTCCCGAAACCATAATGATTTAAAATGACAAACACAACCGTATACAATATGCCTAAGTTCCGCACCCTAGAACGGAGTTGGAAAGTACTTCACAGATTGTCCATAGGCGAAAGCGTATCATATTTTCTTATTCTGCAGGTGTGACATTAAAAATTATGCTGCCTTAAGGCAGTACCGTTCACCAACTGACATTAAATTTCTTCTGATTAAGCTCTTAAAATACATTAGTCAAGTACCAATTAAAGCCTCGTTTGTTAATCTAAAATTTTGTAGCAAGGCAAATGAATTTATGTTCACTGAGAGAGAAGATAAATGCAAATTGTATGTTCGTGTAACCGTGAATCCTTAATATGAAATGACGTGTGAGACCAATTAGATGCAACAATTATGATTTATTAATAACCCATTAGCTCAACGTGTTTTGGGCATCATTATTCCAATCTTCAGGAGTGCTAGACCGCTTATTACTGCATATGGATTTCA